>OHAY01003471.1_pt1 | contig 10788 bp, 7 predicted proteins | sample 1577191 | NCBI WGS metagenome assembly OHAY01 (sample SAMEA3541504, study PRJEB24748) | human gut metagenome | biome: human gut; feature: human-associated habitat; material: faeces | place: China | collected 2012 | reverse complement strand
GGTGAAGTCGTAACAAGGTAGCCGTACCGGAAGGTGCGGCTGGATCACCTCCTTTCTAGGGAGATAAATCTTCCAGAGAGATCAACTTAACTCGAATAGAGGGCAGGAGCCCGTCCGGCAGATGTCTTCCCGGTACGTCCCCGCAGCACCCGGTCCCCGGGGTCGCACCCGCGTACCTTGAGAGCCGCATAGCGATAGGAGAGAGATGGAAGAGTTTCTCTTCCAGACTCGATTCTTTTCTGCGATTTAAAGACAGAATGATAGCAATCATTCATCCGATCCAAACAAGAAGAATTCACTTATATATGAGTGAGGAGCATCTGATCGCGAGCACAGTGAAACACACTGTGCCGCGGTATGAGATACCCGAATTGCGACATACGAGCGCTATTCATGATATCGATTAATTTAATTTAGCGACACGTGGATATCCCGCGGGCCCGATGCGGTCCCGCAAGATACCACGGGCGCACGGCGGATGCCTTGGCACAGGGAGCCGATGAAGGACGCGGCAAGCTGCGATAATCCCCGGCGAGGAGCACACATCCTTCGACCCGGGGGTCTCCGAATGGGCGAACCCATCCACGGAAGCGTGGATATCCCCACCCCGAACACATAGGGGCGGGGAGGACGACCCGGGGAACTGAAACATCTAAGTACCCGGAGGAGAGGAAATCAATCTCGAGACTCCCCGAGTAGCGGCGAGCGAAAGGGGACCGATGGCCAAACCGTCGAGCGGGCATACCCGGCAGGGGTTCCGCCGACGGGGTTGCAGGGCCGCGCATCCGGGGGCTGCCGCCCCCGGGCGCAGGTCCGGCTGGGGAGCGGAACGGCATGGGAGGGCCGGCCGCAGCGGGTGACAGCCCCGTACGCGAACCCAGACCGGACGGCGCGACGCGGTCCCTGAGTAGGGCCGGGCACGTGAAACCCGGTCCGAACCTGGGTGGACCACCATCCAAGCCTGAGTACTACCCTGTGACCGATAGCGCACCAGTACCGTGAGGGAAAGGTGAAAAGCACCCCGGGAGGGGAGTGAAACAGTACCTGAAACCGTGCGCCCACGAGCAGTCGGAGCAACTTTACGTTGTGACGGCGTGCCTTTTGTAGAATGAGCCAGCGAGTCGCTGGCGCGGGGCGAGGTTAACCGAAAGGGAGCCGGAGCGAAAGCGAGCCTTAACAGGGCGACTTGAGTCCCGCGCCGCGGACGCGAAGCCGGGTGAGCTATCCGTGGGCAGGCTGAAGCGGGGGTAAGACCCCGTGGAGGGCCGAACGCACGTCGGTTGAAAACGGCGGCGATGACCTGCGGATAGGGGTGAAAGGCCAATCAAACCCGGAGATATCTCGTTCTCCCCGAAATAGCTTTAGGGCTAGCGTCGCGCGTTCACCGCCGGAGGTAGAGCACCGGATGGACGAGGGGGCTTCGCCGCCTACCGAATCCAACCGAACTCCGAATGCCGGCGGCCCAGAGCGCGGCAGTCAGAGCATGTGGGCTAAGCTGTGTGCTCGAGAGGGAAACAGCCCGGACCGCCCGCTAAGGTCCCCAAGTTCCAGCCGAGTGGCAAAGGATGTGCGTCCGCCCAGACAACCAGGATGTTGGCTTAGAAGCAGCCATGCATTCAAAGAGTGCGTAACAGCTCACTGGTCGAGTGGACATGCGCCGACAATACACGGGGCTAAGCTGGACACCGAAGCGGCGGGATTTTGATTTACAGAATCGGTAGGGGAGCTTCCCATGGGCGGAGAAGCCGTCAGGGCGACCGACGGTGGAGCGCATGGGAGTGAGAATGCTGGCATGAGTAGCGAGAGACGAGAGAGTAACTCGTCCGCCGTGAACCCGAGGTTTCCTGGGCAAGGCTAATCCTCCCAGGGTCAGTCGGGGGCTAAGGCGAGGCCGGGAGGCGTAGCCGACGCGCAGCAGGCAGACATTCCTGCACCGCGCACGCGGCGCTACGACCGACGGGGCGACGGATGGGGGTGGCTCGGCGGGGTTCTGGACGTCCCCGTGATGGAGCGCGGCCCGCGGACCAGGGAAATCCGGTCCGCAGAAGGGCGAGGCTCCGGACGAAGCGACTGAGCGAAGCGAGTGAGCCCGAGGTCCCTAGAAAAACCCCTAGGCAGGCGCGTGCGCGCCCGTACCGCAAACCGACACAGGTGGGTGGGTAGAACATACCGAGGCGATCGGGTCAACCATGGTCAAGGAACTCGGCACAATGGCCCCGTAACTTCGGGAGAAGGGGTGCCCGCGCGTACGTGAACGGACTTGCTCCGGGAGCGGAGGCGGGCCGCAGTGGAGAGGCCCAAGCGACTGTTTACCAAAAACACAGGACTCTGCAGAAGCCGCAAGGCGACGTATAGGGTCTGACGCCTGCCCGGTGCCGGAAGGTCACGCGGAGGGGTTAGCCGCAAGGCGAGGCCCCGAAGCCAAGCCCCGGTAAACGGCGGCCGTAACTATAACGGTCCTAAGGTAGCGAAATTCCTTGTCGGGTAAGTTCCGACCTGCACGAAAGGCGCAACGACTTGGGCGCTGTCTCGACCATGGACCCGGTGAAATTGCACTGGTCGTGAAGATGCGACTTACCCGCGGAAGGACGGAAAGACCCCGTGAACCTTCACTGCAGCTTGGCATTGGCCGCTGGTCCCGCGTGTAGAGGATAGGCAGGAGGCATCGATCCGGAGGCGCCAGCCCCCGGGGAGCCGCCCTTGGAATACTGCCCTCGCGCGACCGGCGTCCTAACCCGAGGCCGTCAACCGGCTCGGGGACCGTGCCAGGCGGGCAGTTTGACTGGGGCGGTCGCCTCCTAAAGGGTAACGGAGGCGCGCGAAGGTCCGCTCGGGACGGTCGGCAACCGTCCTTTTGAATGCAAGAGTACAAGCGGGCTTGACTGCGAGGCCCACAAGCCGAGCAGGTGCGAAAGCAGGCTCTAGTGATCCGGCGGCCCCGAGTGGGTGGGCCGTCGCTCAACGGATAAAAGGTACTCCGGGGATAACAGGCTGATCTTGCCCAAGAGTCCACATCGACGGCAAGGTTTGGCACCTCGATGTCGGCTCATCGCATCCTGGGGCTGGAGCAGGTCCCAAGGGTTGGGCTGTTCGCCCATTAAAGCGGTACGCGAGCTGGGTTCAGAACGTCGTGAGACAGTTCGGTCCCTATCCTCCGTGGGCGCAGGAGAATCGATGGAGGCTGCCCCCAGTACGAGAGGACCGGGGTGGACGCACCTCCGGTGAACCGGTTGTCGACCAACGGCACGGCCGGGTAGCCGCGTGCGGCGCGGATAACCGCTGAAGGCATCTAAGCGGGAAGCCGTTCCAGGGATTAGTTCTCCTTCCGGTAAGGGCCCAGGTAGACTACCTGGTCGATAGACGGCAGGTGCAAGGACGGCGACGTCCTCAGCCGAGCCGCACTAATCGCCCGAGCTCTTCCGGAACCGCACCTCGCGGCCCGCGGGACCCAGCGCCCATGCGCGGTCCGGGCACGAGGATGCCCCCGAGTCACCTTTCCTATACGCCATGCGGCCCCCAGGGCACGTGAGTGGACACCGGACACCGTAACGGTGGGCGCCGCCCACCGGTCAGCGGCCAGAGCATGGGGGGCACGCCCGGTCCCGTTCCGAACCCGGAAGCTAAGCCCCATCGCGCCGAGAGTACTGCGGGGTCAGCCCGTGGGAGGCCAGGGCGCCGCTGACCGGTGGACGGCACCGAGCCGCCATTGGGAATGTAGAAGGGGGAGGCCTCGCGGCCTTCCCCTTTTTTTGCGTTTATAGGGCCATCACTCCACTCTCGCTGTGTTTTTGGCCCTCGTTTGTCGCATCTTCTGCGAACGGGCTACAATGTCATAGTCTGTGCAGCATGGAGGTGATTATGGCCGAAGCCGGAATCGGCGTTGATATCGTCGAGATTTCCCGAATGAAATCAATCCTTGAGAAGACACCCGCGTTTGCCCGGCGCGTGTTTACCGATGAAGAGCGCGCGTATTGCGATGCCTCGTCTCGTCCTGCCGCGCATTATGCCAGCCGTTTTGCTTCTCGCGAGGCGGTACTTAAGGCGCTTGGTACGGGTTTTAGCCAGGGCGTTGGCCGTAAAGACGTTTCCGTAACGCGCGATAAGCTTGGCAAGCCAAAAGCGCTGCTTTCGGGCCGTGCTCTCGAAATCGCCCAGGATTTGGGTGTTGTCGAGGTCGCTCTTTCTATTACCCTTACGGGTGACTTGGCTGTCGCTAATGCCATTGCAATCACCGAGGATGCTCGACCTAAGCCTAAGGAAGAAAAGGTGAGCAACAAGAAACGCGTTGCGCAGACATTTAAAGAGGCTCGCTCTGTTTTAGATGAGCTTGAGCAGCTGCAGAATTCAGCATTGACGGAGCACTTGGGCGATGCTTCGCAAGATACGCTAGGAGCATAGATGAAACCGGTTTTGAGTACCGAAGAAGTCGTTCGTCTCGAGGATATCATCGAACGCGAAGGGACTTCGAAGGCCGAGCTTATGGAGCTAGCGGGTGAGTTTGCCGCCAACGAGGTCTTGAAGCTCAATCCCGATCGGGTTCTCGTTCTGGTCGGTTTTGGTAATAATGGCGGCGACGGTTGGGTTGCCGCCGATATCTTGAGCCACAAGGGTGTGGACGTGGATATCGTTTCTCCGGTTGAGCCGGATGAGATTCCTGCTGCTCTGGCACGTCATGTTGCTCGTCGAACTGCCGGTCGCGATGTGCACGTTTGCGTCGGTCCCTCGCGTGACGAACTCGAGGTTTTGATCGATAAGGCGGATGTTGTTGTCGATGCCATTTTTGGTACCGGTTTCCACGGGAATCTGCGTGCGCCGTTCTCCATTTGGATTCCTACGGTCAATGAACGCGCCGATTGTGTCTTATCCATTGATGTCCCCTCGGGCCTGAATGCCGAGACGGGCGTTGTTGATGACGACTGCATTCGTGCCGAGCGCACGGTGACGATGATTGCGCCCAAGATTGGTCTGTATAGCGCTGATGGCCCTGAGTATGCTGGCGATTTGATCTGCGGCAATCTTTACGACCGTCTTGACGAAGTCATCGATGATGTTGACCACGCCGCCGAGATTGTCGAGCCCGGTGACTTAGTTGATTACTTTGCTCCGCTACCATCGAATATCGATAAGTATTCCCGTGGCTCTGTGCTTATTGTCGCCGGATCGGCGCAATATCCTGGTGCTGCCATTATGGCGGCCAAGTCTGCAGCTCGCGCGGGTGCTGGTTACGTGGCAGTCGCGGCTCCTGACGCCTGTGCCAATCTCATTCGCATGGCACTTCCTTCGATTCCCGTCTTTGCTATTCCGTCTGATTCGCGCGGCTCCTTTGGCGCCGCTGCGCGCATGACGGTGTGTGAGATCGCAAAGAAGTACAGCTGCGTGCTGTGCGGTCCCGGTATGACGACGTCTGCTGGCGCTATGCAGGTGGTTTCGGGCTTGCTCGAGCTTGAGGTACCGCTAATTTTGGACGCCGATGCACTCAACTGCCTTGCTAAGATTGCCATTGACGGTATTGATAGTAACCCCGAGATGTATCGCCGCGAGCAGCCGTTGGTTATGACGCCGCATTATCGTGAGCTTTCGCGCCTGGTTGCCGGTGACGAGGTGAACGACCTTGGTACCGCGATTGCGGCCGCGCAGAAGGTTGTCTGGGCTGCAGGCTCCGACAATCTGGTGGTCATAGCCAAGGGGCCGACGACGGCTATCTGTGGCGTTGAGCGCGTGCTGCTGCCACTCTCGGGTCCGGCTTCTCTGGCAACTGCCGGTTCGGGTGATGTTCTCGCGGGTATTTTGGCCGGCACGCTTGCCACCATGCGCGACGAGATGGATCGTTGGGAGCTGCTGTATTCGTACGCCGTCGCACTTCACAGCTACGCCGGTTTTGCTGCGGCGACGGAGTATGGTGAGAAGAGCGTTATCGCGACCGATCTTATCGACTTGATCGGTCCTGCCATGGAGCTGGCGGCAAAGGATGCGCTCGAAGATCTGGGAATCATGGACGAAGGGTCGGATGACTAATCATGAATAAAGCCGATTTGACGCGCTGGTCCTGGGTCGAGATCGACCGCGGGGCGCTCCGTCGCAACACGAGGGCCTATAAGAACTTGCTGAATCCACGTCAGCACCTGTGCTGCGTGGTCAAGGCCGATGCTTATGGTCATGGAGCTGTTGAGTGCGCCAAGATCATGTATTCGGCCGGTGCCGACATGTTTGCCGTGGCGACGGTTAACGAGGGCGTTGAGCTCCGACAGGGCGGGATTACGAAACCCATCCTCATCCTAAGCGAGCCGCCTATCGAGGCCATTCCGACGTTGCTCGAGTTTGATATCATGCCCTCGGTCTATACGTCTGACTTTGCTCTTGCGTATGGCGAATGTGCCGTCGCGGCGGGCAAAGTGGGCAAGTACCATCTTGCCATCGAGACGGGCATGAATCGTATCGGCGTTCACTACACGCAGGTGCTCGACTTTGTCCGCGGTATAAATTTCCATCGCGGTATTCAGTGCGACGGCGTATTTACGCACTTCGCCACGGCCGATGAACCTTCGGGCTGGGACTACAAGCTGCAGTGCCAGCGTTTTACCGAGGCCGTTCAGGCCATTAAGGACGCAGGTTTTGAATGCGGTATCGTGCATTGTGCCAATACGCCATCCTCGATGCTCGATTCTTCAATGCACTTTGACATGATTCGTGCCGGCATCGGTTTGTATGGTCTGCAGCCATGTGAGCTGAGTGGTCGCGTGATGCAGCTTGATCCCGTCATGAGCGTCCACGCGCGTGTGACGCGCGTGGCACACCCTGCGATGGGCGAGGGCGTGGGCTACGGCTTTACCTACCGCGTACCGCGCACGCGCGTTCAGATCTGCACCCTTCCGATCGGTTATGCCGATGGCCTTTCGCGTACGCTTTCCAATCGTATGGACGTGCTGTATCGCGGCGAGCGTGTGCGTCAGGTGGGCAATATCTGCATGGACCAGTTTATGGTCGCCATTCAGTCCAACCTGGCGCATGAGATTCCCGAGGCCGAGTATGGTGACGAGATGATCATTGTCGGCCGCGATGGAGATGCCGAGATTACCATGGACGAGATGGCGCGCCTACGCGGCACGATTAACTACGAGGTCGCTTGCGGCTTTGGTATGCGTCTCGACAAGGTCTACGTGTAGGAGTCGCTATGGGCGTCATGCACATTCCCGGCCATACCCATCAGGCGCCGCGTGAGGTCGCACTCGAGGAGATCGAGGCCGTTCTGGGCGATTGTCACCTTTGCCAGCTCTACCAGTCGCGTCACAATATCGTGTTTGGCGTGGGAAACCCCCGCGCTCGCGTGATGTTTATTGGCGAGGCGCCGGGCCGCAATGAGGATTTGCAGGGCGAGCCCTTTGTGGGGGCGGCAGGCGAGGACCTCAACGGCATTTTGTCGCTGGCGGGGCTCAAACGCGAAGACGTCTACATTGCCAACGTGCTTAAGTGCCGCCCGCCGGGAAACCGCAATCCGCGTCCCGAGGAAGTGCTGGCTTGCTCGCCGTTTTTGCGCGAGCAGATTCGAAGCATCTGGCCCGATATTATTGTGACGCTCGGCAACCCCGCGACGCACTTTGTGCTAAAGACCGAGATTGGCATTACTAAGCTGCGCGGCAGGTTCCACCAGATGGGGCATTTTGTGGTAATGCCCACGTTCCATCCGGCAGCAGCGCTGCGCAATCCGGCGTGGCAGGAGCTGCTGGAGGAAGACTTTAAGATGCTGGGCGACTATCTGGAGCGACATCCCGCGCCAGAGGACGCCTCGGAATAATAAGGAGCATATATGTCCCTGGAGCGCCTGGGGGTAGGTACTTACAAAACGACTTGCGCTGCCGATACGGAGTACTTTGGCGAGCTAATTGCACCGTGCCTTGAGGACGGCGATGTGCTCATCCTGACCGGTGGCCTGGGAGTGGGCAAAACTCACTTTACCAAGGGCGTCTCGCGCGGGCTGGGCGATGGGCATATGGTTACGAGCCCTACGTTCGCCCTCATGGCCGTTCACGATCAAGGTCGTATTCCGCTGTTTCACTTTGATCTATACCGCCTGGAGCATGCCTACGAGCTCGAGGATACGGGCATTTTCGATGTGCTGGGCTATGAGGGTGCTTGCCTGCTGGAATGGGGCGAACAATTCCAGGACGAGCTGACGGATGAGTATCTTTCGGTGACGCTCAGGCGTGATGAGGGCGACAGCGACGTGCGAACGATAACGCTTGAGGCGCACGGTGACCGCGCAATGGAGCTTTCCCATTTGATTGATAAGGCTGTACAAGATGAGCTTGCATAACGACAACGCGCTGGTGGTGGCGCTCGATACCTCGACTGACATGCTTGCCTGCGCGGCAAGCTGGATTGATGGGCAGACGGGTGAGACGAAGCTCGTGAGTGGCGACCATATGTGCCGTCGCCATGCCAATGTGGAGCTCGTGAATACCGTCGACAGCGTGCTTGCTCAGGCTGGCATGGACCGTGCCGACGTGGGCAGTTACGTCGTCGGCCGCGGCCCGGGTTCGTTTACGGGCGTGCGTATCGGCATCTCCACCGCAAAGGGTCTAGCACGCGGTGCCAACGTGCCGTTGCTCGGCGTGTCGACACTTGACGCTTGCGCCTGGACGGCATGGAAGGCCGGCGTACGCGGCAAGCTTGGTGTTCTTGCCGACGCCATGCGCGGCGAGGTGTACCCGGCGCTGTATGTGCTGGGGGACGAGGGTCCCGAGCGTCTGTTTGAGCGCGAGCGCGTGGTCAAGGCCGCCATGGCGCTTGATGAGTGGCGCCAGACCGCGGACTGGGATCAGGTTCAGCTGACTGGTGACGGTCTCGTGCGTTATGGCAAACTGCTGGGCGAGGATGAGACGGCGCGCTGCGTGGAGCGAGACCTGTGGTGGCCCTCGGGCGAGGGCCTGCTGATGGCGCACGCCGCAGGCGATGGCGATCCGGCTCGCGTCTTGCCGATCTATACGCGCCTTTCGGATGCCGAGGAAAACGAGCGCAAGCGTCTTGGTCTTGCCGAGAGTGCGCAGAGCGAAATTACGGGTGTTGCCGATGAGCTCGCCGGTCGTCATCTGCAGTTCCGTCCCATGGGCGCGGCGGATGCCGAGGGCGCAAGCGCGCTGGAGGCTGCCTGCTTTGAAGGTGCCGGACACGAGGCATGGACGCCGGGCATGTTCCTGTCCGAACTGGGCGAGGACGTCGCTGCGCCGCGTAGTTGGTGGGTGGCACACGACGACGGCAAGCTGCTGGGCCTTGCCGGCGGTATGGTCGTGGACGGTGATGTGCAGATTCTGGATGTCGCCGTCGACCCGGCACATCGCCGTGAGGGCATTGCCCGCAAGCTGCTGTCGCACGTGAGCTATGATGCCCAGATGCTCGGCTGCACTACGGCTTCGCTCGAGGTCGAGGACGGTAACGAGGGGGCGACCGCGCTTTATAACGCTCTGGGCTTTACCGAGGCTGGCCGTCGCCGCGGCTACTATGGTGCCGGCAAGGACGCCATCGTCATGACGGCTCCGCTGCCCCTGGTGCTTCCGGTCGATAATGCTTCGCCCGAGCCGACGGCGGCAGAGCAGCGCGTATGGCCGCTGCCTGCGCCTGGGCGCTCCGAGGGGGAGCGTGCCGAAATTGAGCGCCGCCGCCTAGTGCTCGCTATCGAGAGCTCCTGCGACGAGACGGCCGTGGCGATTATCGATGCGGATGGCAATATGCTGGCCAACCAGGTGTCGACACAGATTGATTTTCACGCCCGCTTTGGCGGCGTGGTGCCCGAGATCGCCTCGCGCAAACACGTTGAGGTGATTGTGAGTGTCGTGGATGCGGCGCTCGAGGATGCCGCAGCATCGCTTGGTCTTGAGGGTGGAGCCATCGCGCCGAGCGAACTCGCCGCTGTTGGCGTGACGCAGGGTCCGGGCCTGGTGGGTGCTCTGGTAGTGGGCGTCGCCTTCGCCAAGGGCTTTGCCTATGCCGCCGGCAAGCCGCTCGTGTGCGTCAACCATCTGGAGGGCCATCTGTTCGCCAACCTGCTGGCGCAGCCCGATCTCAGGCCGCCGTTTATCTTCACGCTCGTCTCGGGCGGTCATACCATGCTCGTGCACGTGAAGGCATGGGGCGACTACGAGGTACTTGGTGAGACACTCGACGATGCTGTGGGCGAGGCCTTCGACAAGGTAGCCAAGGCGTTGGGTCTGGGCTATCCCGGTGGCCCCATCATCTCCAAGCTGGCCGAGACGGGCAACCCCCGCGCGATCGATTTTCCTCGCGCGCTTAACAGCAGGGGAGACTATCGTTTCTCGCTTTCGGGTCTTAAAACGGCCGTGACGCTCTACATCGAGCAGGAGACCAAGGCCGGGCGCACGATTCACCTGCCCGATCTGGCGGCTTCGTTTGAGGCAGCCGTCTTTGACGTTCAGTACAAGAAGGCCAAAAACGCCCTGCATGCCACCGGATGCAAGGAATACTGCATCGGCGGCGGCGTCTCGGCCAACCCGCATCTGCGCGAGATGATGATCAAGAAGCTTGGGCGTCAGGGGATCCGCGTAACGGTGCCACCGCTTTCGGCGTGCACCGATAACGCAGCCATGATCGCAGAGGTTGCCCGCCGTAAATTCGACCGAGGAGAAATCTCGCCGTTCGACGTCGACGCCGATCCAAACATGACGCTGTAGTCGTACGGGTGTGGTCCCCGGCCCTGACCGGCCCAGCGGCCGTATATGAACTTTCCTGCTCTACAGTCCTGCTCACGACGGAGGCCACATTAAGTGGCCTCCTGTT
>OHAY01003461.1_pt1 | contig 10799 bp, 10 predicted proteins | sample 1577191 | NCBI WGS metagenome assembly OHAY01 (sample SAMEA3541504, study PRJEB24748) | human gut metagenome | biome: human gut; feature: human-associated habitat; material: faeces | place: China | collected 2012 | reverse complement strand
AGTATAAGCAGCTTACGAAAAAGCAACGTCAGCAACTCCTTGCGGCTCTTCAGTCACAAGGCATCAACATTGTGAAAATCGAAGCCTACGAATATTCTGATGCCCCAGGCATCAAACATCTGTTTTTCTATTTTGAAGAGGATAGCAAAAAGGCTATTCCATATTTCATGCTAGAAAGTGAAGTTTGGGAGAAGATTTGTCATTACCTCATGTATAAAAACTAATTATATCCATGAGTTTTCTCTAGCATGCCCCCAATATTACTATAGCTTTTTCTACCAAAGTCATTAAACCTTTGACAACAAAACCGTTAGTAACACCTTTGATAGCATTAAGCCCCATTGTCATTAACTTCTTGTTCCATTTAGGCTTTTGGATTTCAGCCTTAACTATATCTACAGAATCTTTTAAATCCTGATTGCCAGATTCTTTTACAAGTTTTTCAATATCTTTCAATATAGACAAGAACTCTTTTTGCTCATTAGAATAAGCCACATTACCGATATGACTATTTTCTACACTTACAGCACCAGTAGAGATAGTAGAACCTTCTGTTGCGACAACTGCTGCATTAATATTATTTGTGACCATAATTTGTTTAATAATTTGTTTTGTAGCCATTACATCAAAATTCAGCTCCCAATTCATTTTATCGTTAAGTTCCAAAAAGAATGTCAACAACAACGATTTGAACTTAGAAATAACAGCTTGGATATTATTCATGTTAATATGCTGATTAGCTACTAATATATAGCCTTCAACATATTTCGCCATATAGTTTTGAACGATATTTTGCGGTACAGCCATTGTCAAGTCATTACCATGTTTATCATCTTTCATCATTAATTCTATTTCACTTAATGACTCAAATACGACCATATGAGTCATACGTTCTCGAATTTTATCATCTTTAATGTATTCACATGGAAATGGGTAGTTCTTAGCCATACGCCCAAAAGGTTGGGAAATATCAACCTTTACAATACAATTTATCTTTCGATAATCTGGCAAAGGATATTCATCGTCTCCATAGCCATTCATCTCATGCTTTATCCAGGTTGAAAATTCCTCATCCTTAAGATAATGACTTATGGTCTGAGTCTTTAACAAAATGGACTCGATAGATTTATTTTCTGTCAAATCAGAAATTACACTATCAACTAATGATTTCAAAGTATTCATTCTTATAAGTTTTTTTAGAAGTATATAAATAGAGCAGAAATCACAAAGTCACGGTTTGCCCGATCTATCAACTTGATTTGAACTTTACCCACATTAGACATGAAACTACTTAATCAAACATTTCATTTAACCAAGCATTTCTGCTTGTTTTATATATTGTGAGAGTAGCTTATCAATGTTATCAAACCGTTCTATAATTGTCTTCTTACTAGCTATCGTCAATGAAATTTCATCATAGAGCATTGCCTTCAAAACATTACATTCTTGATTGATAACGTTTACTATATCTTTATCACCAATCAATGGTAAAATCTGATTCATATCTTGAATTAGAGAAGACAATTTACCGAACAATTCTGTCATATTGCGACCTTTGTTCCAATTAACTGCTCTAGAAATCGTTATAAAGTTTTTAAGTTCACTATGAAAACGCTCTGAATAACTAAATAAATCATACATATGCATCAAGCTTCGGGTTTCCTCCTTATATTCCTTAGCGGACTTTGCTTGACGAAAAGAATAAAAAGCACAAATAATAGAAATTACAGTTACTATTGTATTAACGTTGGTCCCATCTATCATATTCTTCCAAAAGTTCCAATCCATATTCTAATTTTGAAGAAAAATAGTCTATTTCATCATAACTCCAGCCCTTTTCTGTTTGTAGCCACTCCTCAAAATCGCTAATAGACAGATCTTCCTTGTTTTTATGCAAAGCTATCACAAAATTCAACCAACGTTCCTGGTCATGAGGATGATGCGACAAAGGAAAAGCATCAGCCCACTGGAAAAAAGCATTCCAAGAAAGAGGAATCTGTTCTTCAAGACTATAACTTTCCTTATTAGTATAAACCTTGTATTTTCCTGCATTAACAGGGTTTAAAACAATATCCACAAAATACTGCAAAATCTTATTATATACTTCTTTGTCTAAAGAAGAAAAGCCACTATCTTGTGTTGGTACAATATTCACGATTGACAAAGTAAAAATGCCTTCCGTTTTATATACTGATAGCACCAATCTCACTTTAGGCAATCCTTCAGTGTTAATAAGAAAAGCTATATAATTGCCAAAAGTTCCCTTTCCCTTACTCTGGTCAAAAACTTGCATTCCTTTAGAAGTCGCTTTACTTTCAACACATGATAATAAATCCATTGCCGTTACATAATCAGGCAATTCTATCTTATAATCTCTATATCGTTTCATATTTCATTCTACAATTTTAACATCCCTATAATTCAGGCAGGATTAAACAGGCATAAGCGCACTATTAAAAAATGAAAACATCATTACCCCTCCTGATAAATACGATTCAACTGGCTGATATATTGCTGAGGTGAAAACTTACTAAAGATTGTTTCTCGTGCATTGACGCTCAATTTATTCAATAAGTTTCTATCTGAATTTATTATTCTGATAGCCTCCACAATACAATCAGTGTCCTTAACTTTGATAAACAATCCATTATTACCATCAACAACAACTTCCGGAATAGATCCTACAGGTGTTATTACTGGCACAACACCATAACTCATACATTCAAGTAATGACATCGGCAAACCTTCAAAATAAGTAGGCATTACCAAAACATCAAGGCTTCGCAAAAAATCGCACTTACTTTTTCCGGAAACTAAACCTACATAAGAAAAATTTTCACCCAAAGATTGTTTAAATCTAGGCAAAAACTCTCCTTCTGTTTGTTCTTTTCCTGCAAGAATTAACTTAAATGGGATTCCTGCTTCTTTTAATTTCATGCAACCAACCAACAGTTCCGTCATTCCCTTATTAGGCTCTATGCGACCAAGATAACCTAAGTTCAATACCTTTTCAGATTTTAAGTTTTGCTCTTTGGCATAAAGCTCAGCATCTTTTAAATCTACACAGTTAGGAAGACTATAAACATTTTTAGCATGAAAACGATCTTTCAAGATTTTTACCTCACTATCACTCAAGACTATAAAAGGAACATTCCATGAAAATACCTTTGATAAAATGCCCTTTAAAAGAGCAGGTATCTTAGGAGATGTCAAGAACAATCCTCCATGAATATGTACTACCATCTTATGTTTTTTATGCAAAGCATAATACATAAATGGAACATCACGAATGATTGATTTCGCATCAAGTGGGAAATTATAGTGTATAAGCGCATCAGAATGTGCATTAATAAATTTTGTCCATTCTAAGAATGATCCTATCAATTTAGCAATTCGATGCCAACCACCTTTTTCTTTATCCTTTTTTCCTAATTCGAAATGAAGATATTTACAATTAGGATTATTATCTATAATAAACCTAACAACACTTGATACACCACTCACATTCTCTGTAGGATTAAGAGAAGGTGACGTAATAATTATCTTTTGCATAAACAGCTTACTAAGTTATGTAAACGAAATATCATTTTTCAAAGCATTCTTCAAAAAATCCCAAGATTTTATTCGCTCTTCTTTTAATATCGCATGAACTCTTTCATAATCTATAGTCCGATTTACAATTATTTCTAATTCTTTAGGATTATAATTGTCTACGTATCTATCCGAAAGTCCTACCAATTCTAACAGATTTTTTAATCTGCTATTTTTACCATTTGGTGTAGCAAAAACAACAAATGGAGTTTTATACAGAAGACTAAAAACTAAACCATGAAAAGAATCTGTTATCACAAATCTAGCTCCAGCCAACTTTTTAATCCAGTTTTCAACATCAGGAGGATAAGAATATCTAAATCCTGGAATAGGATACACATTAGTTATGGTTCTTAATGGAGCATTAATTTGCTTTGATATAAATTTTGCAGTCTGTTTAAATTCTGCTCTTCGATTAAACTGATAGCATATTATATCATTTCTCTCTGGTATCGTATCAACAATTTCTGGATATGATTCGTGAAGCATAGTAGGATCTAAAACCAATTGCGATTGTATATCAAATTCGTTAGCAAGCAATTTTTGACCTGCTCTTTCTCTAACAGAAATAAAATCAAATTGCAAAAGAGCCTGTTTTACCTTATCTTTGATTTGAGCATACTCTTTTGGCCATTTTTCTAGACCTAAGCTTGAAGCATAAGAAACCCGAAGACATTCTTTCGAACCAAAATCCAAAAAATACGCCAAACACTTATCTTTGCTTATAAAAGGGTTCCACACTTGATCACTTCCTACCAATAAACATTCATAATCCAGTTCTGCCTTTTTCAGTTCTTCATATGAATGATACAATTCAGTCTGCTCAGGATAATACTCATTCATGAATCTGACCAAAGTTTTATCCTTATATAAAGAAAAAACATGTTTTATACCATGCTTTTCTTCTTGTCTAAGATTGATTATCTTAACTTCATGACCAAGTTCTTTTAAAGCACGGCAAGTTGCATAGCACTGCATTATCGCACCATAATTCACTGAAAAATGATATGTTATAAGTCCAATTTTCATAACTCATTACAATAATTTAATACGAATTTTAGTCAATAATTTATATATCATCCAAAAACTAAAGACCTTTACGTCATTGGCATAAATATGTTTCAACGTTTTAGAAGATAATACTCTAAACAATTTCGACATTTTTTTTCTTTCAAATAATTGTCCTTTTTTACATATACCATTAACTATTCTATGATTATATTTAATCGCATTTTCTTTATCAGTAATTCCAACATAAAGGAATTTAGACATTTGATCTAATAAATTTACAGATTGTTGATTATGAGCTATTACCAAGGAGATTCCATTGTAATGCTCAGATTCATACAAGTTATCCCCCCATAAATCTCCAATCGTAAAATCTGCCTTACGTGATATACCATTATATTGGCAATTATAACATGAATATCTATTCGTTAATTCTGAGCAAAAACCATCAGTAATAAAGTTTTTTACGTTTGAATAATCATGAACACATCCATTGTCGTCTATTGTCTTCATATTATATTTAAAGCCAGCACTCTTCCATCCACTCTCCTTTGTTCTAAAAGAAAGAATTTTTTGAATTTTATAAGGTTCACTTTCAAAAAACTTATTTATCAATAATTTCGATGGAACCCCACCACAAATTAAATCAACAGTTATCAGACGACCAGAATAAACCTTATGCTTTAAAAATGAAAGAAGACCTGCAATCTGACACCCCGTTCCAGAAAACAAGACAAACTTTTCTTCTTTTAGTAATTTATATGCATGCAAATATGATATTTCTGCATTTGACTGAGTGTATTTTGACCCCTGCAACAATGCAAGATCTTTCTTATTATTAATGCATATATGCTTAATATCACACACTCCAACATTAGCAGCACCAAAAACATAGCCACCTTGCTCCAAGACATATAATGCCATAGCAGAAAAAGCTCCGCCAGAGGCACTTCGTTTTCGAATATTGCTATCCAAATTCCAGGCAGCAAAGAACTTTGATTCAAATTTTCCACTATAATCATAATGTGAAACAACAGGACAAACTTTTTCACAATTATGACAAAGAATACACTTTTCAGTATTGCAACGTACAGCTAAATGTCCTTCTTCATCAACATATGAACTTAAAGCATTCTTATTACATGAAGAAATACAAACTAGACAACCTGTACATTCATTTTTATTGGCTAAAACAGGATGATTCATTATATATTGTTTTTACGAACTTAGTAAAAAATAAACTAAAAAGGCCTTCATGTGACATTTAGGTCACTGAAAGATTGAACTAAAATATAAAATAGCTTACATCAGAATTAATGATAGTAAAACTTTCTTTTATAGTTTATCGAAAAATGCAATATATTTATCAATTATAGCCTGAGAGTTAAAATCAGTATCTTTGATTTTTTTAATTCTATTTCTCATATTTTTATAATTAGCATTGTTAGAAACTAAAATGTCAATCATAACCGCAGTCAAAGCTTCAACATCAGCAGGTTTTATCAGATACCCAGTTTCGCCATCTGTAACATATTCTCTAAAGGCCTCTAAATTGGATGCAATAACCGGACACTCGTAATTTATAGCTACAATAACTGAACCGCTTTGTGCTATATCTTGATAAGGAGTAACAAAATAATGGCTTTCTCCAAACAAATTTGGGATATCATCATTTTCTACACGTCCTATTCTCAAGTCAAACAATTGCGGATACCTTATGATAGCTTGATATCTTGCCCAATTGTCACACTTGCCAGCAATTATAACTTTAAACAGTATTTTCGTCTTATCAAAAGCATTTTGAGCCGCATTAATAAGTACATCTATTCGTTTATAATCACGAATATTACCAAAAGAAAGAAATGTGATAACCTCTGACTTTTTATTGGTAGAATTTCCATAATCCTTTAACAAGAATGGAGCCATCAATACTTTTTTATGTGGATGCATCCGAAGTAACAGCTTTCTCTGCGATTCAGAAAAGGTCTGAAAATTTTTAAAAACAGACAGAACATATGAAGCATAAGCCTTTGCAAACCAATAATTAGATGCCCCCTTAGGGGTATTAACATTATGGGCAGCAATTACTACTTTATTTCTATTCAAAATCAAAGCAGACAAAACATGAAAAAACGGAAAGCCAAACATCCCTGCATAAATAATATCATACTTTTTTTTCTTTATGTGCCCAAAAAGTTTAATATCAGAAAGTGCTGTTTTCAAAGAACGTTGACGGGAAGCTTGTTCATATAGATTTATCGCCAAATTATCCGTTCCATTTAGATTGTACAGTTCTTTATCATATGGAACATTATCCTTATATAAAATAAACCAATCTATATGATAATATTTACATAATAATGGAACTATATAATAGTCTGTATCCATATAAGCACTTGGGGTTATCCATGCAATTTTTTTCATTTCAATAGCCTTTTTATACAAATCAACAATCCATTTTCCGTATTCTCACTAATTCTAACACTTTTCTTAACTCCAGCATTCTCGCCAGCTTCCACATCACGATGGCTATCACCTATCATATAGGATTCAGACAGATCAATGTTGAAGTCTTTAGCTGCCTGTAACAACAACCCAGGCTTCGGTTTGCGACAATCGCAATCAATTTTGTATTCTGGGCGTTCTCCTTCGAATCCTTTATCTGGATGATGAGGACAGATATAAATACCATCAACATAAGCACCTTCTTTACCCAAGAGGGTTGCCATTTTCTTGTGTATCTCCTTGAGTTCATCCCATGTGACCTCTCCTCTTGCTATCACAGGCTGGTTTGTGACAACAATCGCCAAATATCCACTTTGGTTAATAAGCTTAATTGCCTCAGCTACTTCTTCTATCAATTCAAAGTCATCTATATTGCGAAGGAATCCCACATATTTATTGATGGTTCCATCACGATCAAGAAATATGGCTTTCTGCTTGTTGGTAAGATTCTTAGCCTGAACAACACCATTTTTATAGTCAGCCTCCACTTGATGAAAACGTTCTGGAGTACCCATATCCTTTACATATTCAGGACTGTCATAACAGAACATCATGTTTGAGCCACACAAAGGTTTGAGTATCTGTCGGTCCAAGTCAACCTTTCCTTGTGGGAATCCAGACTCATTGTTGATTTCAAGTGATTTCAAACTAATATCCAAAGCCTCAGGATCTATCACATGAAGACCAGCATTCACACGATTGTCATACCACTGTGGACGTTCATCTTCCTTGGCAAGCCATTTCTCTACATGACCGTTTTCATCAGCAATGATCAATCCACTATCGTATGGATGCGAGTTGGGATGGGTAAACAGAGTAACAAGACCTCCATGATTCTTATGGAACGCAACCATACGATTGAAATCAACATCGAATGCTGCATCCGCATTCAAGAGAAGGAAAGGCTCTTCACCTATTTTTTTCCTCAATCTAAACAAAGCACCTGCATTGCCAAGAGGAGACTCTTCTACAAAATAATCTATCTTTGCCCCAAACTGACTGCCGTCTCCAAAATAAGAAATAATCTTGTCGGCTAGATAACCTACAGTCAAAATGATGTCTTTAAAACCTTGCGCACAGAGAGATCTTATTTCTCTTTCAAGGATAGGCATACCTGCCACTGGAATCAGTGGCTTTGGTATATCAGGAAAAAGCTCTGCGATACGGGTTCCTCTACCGCCCGCCATAAGTATTGTTTTCATACAAGTTCTATTTTGAACACGAATCTCTCGAATAACACGAATAGATATAAACCCGTGTTATTCGTGTAATCCGTGTGAGTTTATCAATTACCAAAGAATTTTTCTTCCAACATCAAGCACAAGCAATGATATACTGGAAGATGAAGCTCCTGAATCTTGTAAGTCTCTGTCTCTGGGACATGGATACAAACATCTGCGAATGTTTCCAGCTTATTTTCGTTCTGACCGGTCAAGCCAATTACCTTCAATCCCTTAGACTTTGCTGCAACTGCTGCATAAAGAACATTCTTACTATTACCAGAAGTTGAGATGCCCAAGAAAACATCACCAGCTCTACCCAGACCATTCACCTGCTGGGCGAAGATCAAAACAGGAACAGCATCATTCATAAATGCTGTAGTCAAAGAAGGTTCTCCAACCAAAGAGATAGCAGGAAGCGAGCCTTGCAGATGATCAGCCAACACAGTACCCATCTCTGCATCAATCTGCATAAGTCTGTCAATCTGAGCAGCATAAATCTTACGCTTCAACTTAAACTCCTTCATCAACTCACCAACAATATGTTCAGAGTCTGATGCCGAACCGCCATTTCCAGCTACCAGCAACTTACGACCAGCCGAATAAGCTTCCTCCAGGATTTGATAAGCTTTCAGTATATCATCTTTACAACTCTCCAGCTGAGGATAACGTTGCACCAAAGTTTCAATATGTTTATCCATACCCTTAATTTTATTTATACTGTACCTTATTCAATGAAGTCACATTATCGGTTGGATAGATTTTCCATCCATGAGCACCACCATCAGAGAACTGGAATGGCATCACAAAACCATTAAGTTTCTTCAAAGCCTCTTCCACTTCCTTCTTTCGAGTAGGTTCAACTACGAACATGATAAAACCACCACCACCAGCACCAGATACTTTACCAGCCTTAGCACCAGCAGCCATCGCAACATCCATTGCTTCCTGAATCATAGGATTGGTGATGTTATTTGCCATTTTCTTCTTGTATTCCCAACCTTCACGAAGAATGTCAGCAAATCCATCAATATCACCCTTCAAGATAGCAAGTTTCATGTCCTTGGCACTCTGCTTAATCTTATGCATAGCTTCTACTGCATCGTTATCACCATGAGAAGTATTCTTCTTTTGCTCCTCAATGATAGCAGCACTACTACGACTCTTACCCGTAAAGTAAAGAAGCATACTTGCCTCCAACTCATCGATAATCCATCGCTTAATCTTCAAAGGATTTACGATTACAATATCGTTCTGCAAGAACTCCATATAGTTGAAGCCACCAAAGGCTGCCGCATACTGATCCTGCTTTCCACCAGACAACCCCAAGTCCTTACGCTCTATCTCATAAGCAAGTCGAGAAATCTCATAATCACCCAATGGCAAACCAAGCCATTCAACAAATGCCTTTAAGATACAAACCACCATGGTAGAGGATGTACCCAAGCCAGAACCAGCAGGAGCGTCATTGTATGTAGTAATCTTAAAAGATTTAGCACCTACGCCAAAATCCTTTACCACTCTATTATATACACCCTTGATGAGACTTGCCTCACCATCAATCTTCAAACTTTCAGCCATCGGATAACTTTTGTTGCAATGCGCATCAAAAGCATTGATGGTTATCTGATTGTCATCAGTCTCTTCTATTGTACAATATGCATACAAATTGATTGTTGCATTTAATATTAAACCTCCGTATATATCGCTATATGGCGACACATCGGAACCACCTCCTGCCAAACCTAGGCGGAGAGGAGCTTTACTACGTATAATCATGTGTTTAAACATTAATGTTCTTCTTATTAAATTCCAATTATTCTAAATATATTCTGATAATTAGCTAAAACTTCTATTTTCTTTTTTTTTGAGAAGGACAAAGATTTTTTTATAAAATCATCTCTGTCTCTTTGCATCCGTTCATCAAGTTTCAACAAAGTTCCATCTTCTATATCTGTTTCTTCACCAAAAAACTCATCCTTTCGTATGCCATATCGAATACCATTTCGTTCAAGCCCAGCCTCTTTTAACAACATCTCTGACTTAAAATCATATTCTATGGCGACTATCGGCAATGCATTTTTTACCGCCAACAAAATAGAATGGAAACGCATGCACAAACCAAAACTATATTGTTGGAAAAGATGATTGATTGTATCTAGATCAAAGTCTTCACCAAAGTGTAACACCTTATCATTTGTTCCTACATACTGTTGCACTCTGTCTATAAACTTTTCGTCAGATCCCCTATAGAATGGTAGATAATTAATTTCATATCCAGTATTTCTATATGTTCGAATCAAATCACCACATTGTTTTACCAATTTTTCAAAACGATTTGCTGTTTTGACATTTTTTAATTCTACATCACTAAACGGATTGGCTAAACAAACCAAATATTTCTTTTTTCTTGTTCTATTCCCCCCCCCAGCCCGTCCGAGAACGGCCGTTTTGGGGTGTATCATAGAGGGCAGA
>OHAY01003460.1_pt1 | contig 10803 bp, 12 predicted proteins | sample 1577191 | NCBI WGS metagenome assembly OHAY01 (sample SAMEA3541504, study PRJEB24748) | human gut metagenome | biome: human gut; feature: human-associated habitat; material: faeces | place: China | collected 2012 | reverse complement strand
TTCTGCCCTCTATGATACACCCCAAAACGGCCGTTCTCGGACGGGCTGGGGGGGCAAGGAATAAGTATGGTAAATAATGTAACAGGGCAGCCTATTTGTTTCTATTTTACAGCAGTTGCTGGTAGCTTATCTGTTATAGCTCTTAGTTATATGATTGTGAAACTTCCTGTAATAAGTTATGTTGGAAGATATTCAATGTTGGTACTTTGCACTCATATGTATCTTACCAATGCCTTATCCAGAATTTTAATGAAGTTTGATTTCTCATTTTGGCTCAGTAGCTTACTGGCATTAATAATGGTATGTATTTGTTATTATGCAGTTGTACCTGTTGTAAGAAAGATAAAAATATTGGAATGCTTATTATGATAGAAAATAGTTGGAAAATGTGAAATATATAGTTTTAATTAAGTAAATTTTTATATTATGGCAAGTTATATTACAGTACTTTTTACAAAACACAAGAAAAAACTTCCAAAGAAGTTTCAAGGAACAATCCTGGATGAATGGATTCGTTATGGATTTATGACAGTTCTCTCTGCTTGGGTATTCCAAGGAATGCTCTATGCTAATTGGCGCGAGAACGTTATAAAAATAGGGTTGGATATAGTGTTGACGGTTGCTTTTGCATTTATTGTTCCATGGTGGATTGGTTTTCTGATAGCTCATACAATCAACTATTGTATCAATGCGCAGGCTAAAGCTATTTTCAATCACATGGGGGCAGGCAATAAAACGGCTGTAGATTTTTATAAAGGCACGCTGGCTATGAAAAAAAGGTTGGAAAAAACAACTTGTCTTCAAGCTGCGGTTGCGTATGGTTCTTTATCTCGTGGTTGCTATAAGCCTACTTCTGACATAGATGTGCGTTTTATTCCGAAAGAAGGTGAATGGAATTTCTGGAAGGCTTGTTTCTGGACTTTGAAGGAAAGAACAATCTCTTTCTTGACTGGCTTTCCTTTGGATTCGTATGTGTTTACGCTTGAGCATACAAAAAAGGTGATGCGTAGCGACGAACTTCCTATCATCGTGTTAGAACGAGCTGGAGCTGCAAAAAAACTGTATCCAGAAAGAGTGGAATGGGAGGAATGGTGTGAAATTTTTAAGAAGGAACAAAAGTTGCAATGAAAATAGCACTGACAACTGTTGACTTGGTGCAGGGACGTGAGCGTCTAATGCCTTGGAGAACCGTGATAGAGGTGGCTAAATATGCCAACGCTCATGGACATGAGGTAGAAGTGCTGACACTCCCTGTGCAAAAGGACAATGTGAATTATGAGTTTGAGGGTGTTAAGGTAAAGTCTGCTCCCCGTGACTTTCATGAATTTGCCAATTATGTGAAAGTGAGAGGTTATGATGTGGTAGCTTATCCTACTCCTTGGCGTGAAGGCTTGAAGAATCTATCAGCCTTCAAGAGTATAGGCTGCAAAAAGGTGGCATACTTCCCCGGAGGTTCCTATCGCTTGGAAAATATCAAGGCTTTGTGGAAACATGTGGGATGGCAGACGGCAAAACCTTATCTGCTAGACTGGTTAACACCTTATCGCCTCCTCATGGGAAAATTGAAAAATGTAGGCTTCGATTGTGTTGTTGCTCAATCGCCTTATACTGCTGAAACTTGTAAACGAGGTGGTTTTGGCAAAGTGAGCATGACTGTACCTGGCAAAGATAACTTTGAAAACTTGGAAGAAGATATTCATGTCTTTGAACGGTTGAAGATAAAGAAGCATAAGTATCTATTGTTTTCTGGAGCACCTGCTCCAATTCGAGGTGCTTCTTTCTTGTTGAAAGCCTTAGATAAGATAGCTGAAGAGAATCCTGATGTTTTTTGTGTATTTTTGATGCGGAAGGATGTTGGTTCAGACTATTCTGTGTTCGATAAAGCTTATCAAGAACTTAAACACAAAGAATGTGTGCAGATTATTTTTGAGAAAGTGAACCGTAACGAGTTGAAAACAGTGATGGCTCATGCAAGAGCTGTAATGCTTCCTTTCTTATTGGTTCCTTCTGAAATTCCAATCACATTCTTTGAAGTGTTGTCGCTTGGAACTCCTGTAGTGACATTCCGTAATGGTGGAACTACGGATTATCTAAAAGATGGTGTGCTGAGTTCTAAGCCTGGTGATGTAAATGGTTTGTGTGAAAACCTACAACGTATATGGGCGAATGATGAAGAATATCGATTGGCTAGTATAAGAGCGCTGGGCATCATGTCTCAACACCCTTCTTGGGATGAGGTTGGTAAATCATGGCTTGAAGTATTGACATGTCAAAAACAATAATATGAAGAAATATTTGGTAATTAGTGGCATTGATGGCAGCGGAAAAACTTCTGTAATCAATGCCTTGAAGGAAGAGTTGGAACGTCAGGGGCATTCCACTCAATATATTTGGATGCGATTCAATCACTATTCTGTTAAAGTGATGAATGCCTTGGCAAGAGTGTTTAAACTGAGTGTACCTGTACACAATGATTTCGGTGATGTCTGGGAACATAGGCTGTATAAGTCACCTTTGTTCTGTAAAATCTATGTTTGGTGTAGCTATATAGACAATAGAATTGCGAGAAGAAAGGCTTTGAAACTTGACGCTGATTTCATCATTTGTGATCGATGGGTGAATGATACTTTGATAGATCTCGGTGCTGAATGTCGTATTCCTGAGATTCTTGGTAGTAAATGGTATGGTCGCTTCCAAAAAATATTACCAGAGAATACTGAGCAATATGTGATTGTGAGAGGTAGAAAAGACATAGTTGATTGTCGTGTAGAGAACCGTACCAATCCAGATTTCCCTTATCGTATGGACTTGTATCAGAAACTTCAACAGAAGGCTGAGGTGCATGTAATAGATAACACAGGGACAATTAAGGAGAGTGTAGAACAGATATTAAGGACGATTTATAAAAAATACGAATGAGAATAGTAAATCTTATTTGGGGATTTTCTTTAGGTGCAGGTATTGACAAGTGCTATTTGACTTATGCGGATTTGGCTAGTGTTGATACTGACATTATAATCAAAAATGTTTGTATCAATGTACAAAGTCGAAATAGTCATATTGAACCTTTGAAGAAAATCGGTGTAACCTTTATTGATATAAAAAGTCCTTTGGATTTCTCTTGGATGTGGAAACTCAAAAAATGTATTGACGGATTTAAGGCAGACATCTTGTTTACGCATGGTTTTAATGGTGCGATAGTGGCTATGATGGAAAAATATTTTAAAGGGATGAATGCTCAGGTAGTATTGACTTATCATGGAGCTTATCATGCACCGACAAAGGCGAAGAAAATCATAGAGCCAATCTATAATAGGATGTCTCATTTTATCTATAAACATATAGCAAAGGTTACTATTTGTGTAGCGGAATATTCAAGGAAATATCTCATTTCAAAAAGTGTTCCAGAAGAAAAGGTGGTTACTGTTCATAATGGAATCAAGGATATTGATGTAAATTCTACATCACCGATACAAATGAGCCATGATGTTGTGAATATTATTACTGCTTCTCGTATAGACAAGGTAAAAGGTTTGCCTTTTATGATGCAGGCAGTTGCTATTTTGAAACAACGAGGCTTGAAATTTCATTATTATATGATAGGTGAGGGACCTGAATTGGAAGCTATGAAGCAAATGTGTAAGGATACAAAACTGGATGATGTGATGTCGTTTGAAGGATATCAAAGCAATGTTCCGTCATGGCTTGCATCGGCAGATATATTTGCTTTACCATCTTTGTACGAATATCATTCTATAGCTGTATTGGAAGCTATGAGAGCGGGTAAGTGTATCGTAGCTACAACCGTAGGTGGTAACGGAGAATCTATCCTAAATATGGAACAAGGTATCTTAGTGCCACCCTCTGACCCTGTTGCTTTGGCAGATGGTTTGGAGAGAATGATAAAAGATGAAAAACTCAGAAGTAAGCTTGCTCGTGCGGCAAGATTGCGATATGAGAATGAATTTACGGAGGATGCCATGAAAAGGGGCATCGTAAAGGTATTGAAGTCATGAAAAAACAACCAAAAATTTGTTTCGCTTGTTCTGCTGGTGGCCATTTGCATGAGTTGCAATTGGCTACCAAAGACATATATTGTAGTAATAGTTATTGGATTATGTATCGCTCGCCGCATGTCAAGAAGTTCTTGAAGGGGAAGCGACATCATTATGTGTTGAATACTTCTCCAACCAATAAAATAACATGGATAGTGAATGCATTACAGTCGCTTGTGTTTCTTTTGTGGGAACGTCCAGATGTTATTATTTCTACTGGTGCTGGAGTCGCTTTTCCGACAATATGGTTGGGTAAGAAGTTCTTTGGCTGTAAAGTGATTTTTATAGCATCTGCGGCAGATGTTACACAACCAGCACGTACTCCATATCGTGCTTATCCTTTAAGTGATTTGTTCTTAGTGCAATGGCCTGAGATGATGGAGATTTTTCCTAAAGCAAAATATATAGGTACATTATGATATTAGTAATATTGGGAACTCATTCACAGCCTTTCGATAGATTGGCTGAGGGAATTGATAAGTATGCTGCAACTACTGATGAAAAGATAGTAGTGCAGATGGGAGTGTCAAATTATCCAATGCAACATGTGTCCAAGCATTTTGCTTTTTGTTCTAAGGAAGAGATGAATGGATATATGGAAGAAGCAAATTTGTTGGTGATGCAAGGTGGATGGGGAGGTATGGAAGAAGCCATTGACTTGGGTAAGCGGATTGTTGCTGTTCCTAGAATAGAAGGTGCTGAACATATTCATAATCAAGAACAACTGGTTCGTAAGTTGGATAATCTTGGCTGTGTTATTGGTTGTTATGATATTAGCAAATTGGCTGATTGCATCGAAAAAGCCAAAAACTTTAATTTTATGCCACTTCTGAAAGGAAGTGCTACGGAAATCATTGCTGAACATATGAAGCAATGGTTTGATAGATAAGAAATAAACTTTAATAATAAACATTTATTCTCTTTTAAAATTATGATTCCAAAAATATCTGTCATTACGGTGGGTATGAACCATCTGTCTTATATAAAGGAGCTATATAAATCTCTTTATCAGGATTGTCAACCAAGTGTTTCCTTTGAAGCTATTTATGTGGATAATTGTTCTAGTGATGGAAGTGTGGAGTTTTTAAGAGAAAACTATCCGCAAGTTAAAATCATTAAGAATGATGTTCCTAAAGGTTTTGGAGAGAATAACAACATTGGGGCGTTTGCTTCTACAGGTAAATATCTTGCGATAATTAATCCTGATGTGTCCTTTATGGAAGGAAGTCTTGATTCACTATATGAATTTATGGAGAAGAATCAAGAAGTAGGTATTGCTGTTCCTCACTTATTCAATAAGGATTTAACTCATCAATATTCTATTCGTGGCTTTATTACTCCAAAAATATTCATGAATCGTATTTTATCACATGGAAAGGATGATTCAATGAATCATGATATAGTGAAGTATCTTTGTAAAAATATTGATGTAGATAAAATTCAGCCTATAAATTGGGCGGTAGGAGCTGCTTTATTTATATCAAGAGAAATGTATAGTAAACTAGCTGGTTTTGACAAAGACTATTTCTTATATATGGAAGATGAAGATATATGTCTTAGATCTTGGTTGATGAATCGTCCTGTGGTTTATGTCCCACAAGCACGAATGGTACACAATCATTTGCGTGCCAGTGCTAAAATTGGAAAAAAAGCATTTATGCATTTTAAGAGTTTGAGGACATTCTTCAAAAAGCATGGATATGCTATCCCTGATTATGCTGGGATGTATAAAAAGAACTTTTGTTTCTGATTAGATTTTGTATAAATTGAAAATTATAAAAATTCTTGTAAGATAAGGGGGCGATACTATAATGTAATATACTTTTTATGTTGCAACAATATACTATTTTTTTTGATTTTCTACGATTCTGCATTGGCTCGAAGTCTGAGATTCCTTCTTCCTTGAAGGAAGCGGATTGGGAGGAACTGTATGCTATTGCCAAGAAGCAATGTCTGGTGGGTGTTCTTTTTGATGGTATCAAGAAGTTGCCTGCGGAACAGGTTGGGATGAAAATGGGGTTGCTGTTTCAATGGATAGCGAAAAATCGGATGTTGGAGAAGGCGAATGTTAGACTGAATGATGCTGCCATCCAGATTTCTGAGTGGTTCCGGAAAAAGGGATTCAGAACCTGCATCCTGAAAGGACAGGGGAATGCATTGATGTATCCGAATCCTTATTCCCGTACGCCTGGCGATATTGACATCTGGGTGGAAGGTGGAGATAAACGGGTTATCTCCTTTGTACGCTCTATCTCGCCTCACGAAAAGGCGTGCTATCACCACATCGAGTTCCCACCGTATAAGGGAGTAGAGGTGGAAGTGCATTATCGCCCTAGCTTCCTGCTGTGCTTCTGGCATAACAGAAAGCTTCAGAAATACTATGAGAGGGTGAAGGAGGAGCAGTTCTCGCATCGGGTGATGTTGGGAGAACAAGGGGAGATTGCCATTCCGACAGTGGAATTCAATCTCATCTTCCAGTTGACTCATATCTTTTCGCATCTGATGAATGAGGGGATTGGGCTGAGGCAATTGCTTGACTACTACTTTGTTCTTTCAATGTTAAGTGTTAACTGTGAAATGTTAACTTCCTTGCAGAAGGAATTGAAGGAGTTGGGGTTGTGGAAGTTTGCCGGGGGTATCATGTATATCATGCAGGATGTGTTCGGCATGCCTGCCTCTCGGCTTATCGTTCCTCCGAATGAGAAGTATGGTAGGTTTGTGCTGAACGAAGTGCTGGAAGCTGGGAATTTCGGAAAGCATGATGCCCGGAATCGGTTTGGTAGGTCACAGCTTGGACATAATCTCCAAAGGGTGTATAGGGATATGAGGCTCGTGAGGTATTTTCCTGCTGAGGCTCTATGCGAGCCTTTGTTTAGGATATGGCACTTCTTCTGGAGGATATGGTATTAAAAGTTTTCTTCAAAATAATCCAAAAACATGATAGTGTAACTACTTGTACTATAGTGGGGGCTCTATATTGCTGATATACAATAACGTGAAGGGTAATGAATGAGTATTTCCACTTATTAAAAGAGGCTGAAACTTGTGAATACATATAATAACCATATAAAAATTGTTTGTATTATGAAGGGAAAATATCGAAAAGATTATATTGCTTTGAGAAGCTTTATTCATGATATTAGGCGAAAAAAGAAAAAGCATCTTATTCGAAGTAAAAAGCATGCACAATACCTTTCTCTTTTACGTTCACTTGGTAATGTAACATCAATTGATAATATTTTAAGATTCAAACTTTCAGCAAGTACAATTTACTTGTTCACTAACCAAGAGAGTCCTCTGAATTTTAATAAAATATTGAATATAGTTGATAATTATGAAGGGGTTATAAAGACACCTAAAGTATTTTCTTTGATAGATAATCCATCTGAGAGCTATGAGGCAATAAAAAAACTTACAGCGTCTTTATTGTTTCAAAAGCATCGTGATGTTGTTATTGATTATTCACAATGTGAAAGTTTTACTTTAGAGGCACAAGTGCTTTTGGATTTAATATTAAAAGATATTTTACGTGTATTTAATATTTGTGAGCATATCCCCAAAAATAGATCTTTTATTAAGAATATTACAGATAAAACGAAAAAGAATAGTAATGTTAGAGCCATGCTTTTTTCTGTAGGATCTCAAGCCATACATGCGAATAAGCATATAGAATATCCTCATGTTATACCATATCATTTATGTATTCATAAAGCAATAAATAATACCATAGAACAGATTGAGCAGAAAGAATTAGATACAACAGCCTTGTCTGATTATGTAGAAACGTGTCTTGCAAGAATGGGCCGAAAACTGGATAATGATAGTATGGATGATCTTTGTACTGTAATTGGAGAAATTCTGATAAATGCAGAAGAACATTCTAGTACACATTGTAGATATTCTATTGGGTATTTTGAACAAAAAAATATTGATGATAAGGATGTCGGAGTTTTTCAGTTGGTAATTTTAAATATGGGTAGATCTATATATGAGAAATTTCATGATGCAGATTGTCCCAATAAAAATGTTGTTGAAAAAATGAAAGCTTTATCTGGTAGGTATACCGAGAGAAAATTTTGGAAACTTCATCGTTTTGATGAGGAATCTCTATGGACTTTATATTCGTTGCAAGATGGAGTCACTTCTGTATCACCACAGGAGTATTCACAAAGAGGAAATGGGTCTTTAAGATTTATCGAAAGTTTCTTTAATTTAAAAAATATGGATCGTGAAGATAAACAGTCTAAAATGGTTTTGCAGTCAGGCCATACAAATATAGTTTTTGATGGCACTTATGGTACAGCAGAAAGGGTAGTTAATAAAAATCGTTATCGTGTTATGACTTTTAATCGAAGTAATGACATTGAAGAGGTTCCTGATACAAAGTTTGTAAAACGAACAGATTTTTATTTCCCCGGGACTTTTATTTATGCAAATATAATTTTATAATGTGTTTTTATGGTAGAAAATATAATCAATTTAGAAGATTTTAGAGTTAAGAAAGGAAATGCCATATCTAAAGTTTTTACAGGTAGAGATCGTGGTGAAATCGTTCGTGAGAAATCTATGATTGATGATTTAGAAGAGAAATCCGATAAAGTAAAGATTATCATTCCTGAAAATATCAGATCAATTAATCCTTCATTTTTTGAAGAGATGTTAAAGAATGTAGTGAAAAAATTAGGTCGTGAGGGTTTTCTAAGTAAATTTTCATTTTTAAGTAAAGGTACATATAACTATCAGAAACCCTTAAATGAAGCTATTGAGCGCATTTTAAGAACTGATACCGCTATCGGATAAGAACATGACATCATTATTGTTAATGGTAAAAGATACCATCCTTCATATAAATTCTCAAGAACCGACTTTTTTGAAAAAAACAATTATAGAAGTTTTATATAATAGCCAAACAAGTAATTGGTTGGATGTTATATATAAACTTGCTATGATAATAATAGGAATAGTTAATGCTAGTTTTGCATTCTATATTTTTTATTATCGTAATAATGTAGAGAGAAAAAAAGATTTTGAGAAACTTAGAAGGGATATTTTAAATAACTTTGTTCTCAAATATAAACTCCCAGCGTTCTATGAATATTTTACGGATCTTGTTGCCAAGAGTGAGGAATTGATGAGAAGTAAGAACGATATGGATGATATCAAGATCTTATTGGATGATCTGTATCAAGATATGTTCTCTGCTATAAGGAAAAATTTTACAGAATATTTGAGTGCTGTTAATGATAAACTATATAAAGATATTCTCGGTTTGTGTGATGGTTTGCAAGGTGAATTATCGCAAAATCTATTTGATGAAGATGTGGATTTAAAAGTACAAACCAATTTTGAAAATTTTATAGTTAATCCCATTCTTTCTTATCAAAAAACAATTCTTTCTGAGTTATTTAACTATAAGTAATTGATTTATTATTTGAGATAGTTCAGTAGATATTTTTTTGATATATTTTTTTGTAACAAGATATGAAGTATTGATGGTACTGATTTGCAGATATCATCAACTGTTATTACTTTAATTTATGAACAAAGAGAGTAAAAGTAAATTTAATCTTTGGTTGTCTGAACATCCGGAGTCGTTTCATCCAAGTGATGAGGCACGGATGTTTGATTTTGTGAATTCCCTCTATGAAACGGATGGGAATGTTTGTATTGATGAAATTTTCAGTGGATTTACCAAGAGCCATCCTGCTTACAGTAAGGAGGAGGCGATGAGGCTGAGCGATAAATGGGAAGACCAGATTACGCTCATCCTGAGATTCCTGGAATGGAAGAAACAAATAAAAAAATAACAGATTTAAAAGTAGAGAGTAAATAATTATGTGTGGAATAGTTGGATATATAGGACAGAATGATGCTTATCCTGTTCTTATTGAGGGGTTGAAGAAACTGGAGTATCGTGGATATGACAGTGCTGGTGTGGCCTTAATTAATGGTCAGGACCAGCTGAATGTTTACAAGACGAAGGGTAAGGTGAGTAACCTGGAGGCGATGGCTGCCGAGAAGGACTGTAGCGGTCATGTCGGTATCGCTCATACCCGTTGGGCTACGCATGGTGAGCCTTCTGCTACCAATGCCCATCCCCATGTGAGCATGAGCGGTGACTTGGCTTTGGTGCATAATGGCATCATCGAGAACTATCAGGTTTTGAAGGAACAGCTTATCGAGAAGGGCTATGAGTTTAAGAGTACTACTGATACCGAGGTGCTGGTGCAGCTGGTTGATTTCTACTATCAGCAGAATGGCAAGGACTTGGTTTCTGCCGTTTGCCAGGCTCTGAACGATGCCATCGGTGCGTATGCCATCGCTGTTGTCGAGAAGAATAACCCTAGCCATCTGGTGGCAGCACGCCAGTCTAGTCCGCTGGTAGTTGGCGTTGGTAAGGATAATCTGAACTTCTATATCGCCAGTGATGCTACGCCTATTGTGGAGCATACGGATAAAGTGGTGTATCTGGAGGATGGTCAGATTGCCGACATCAGAGTGGGCGAGGAACTGAACATCATCAACCTGGAGCATTCGGCATGTCATTATGATATCAAGACCGTGGATCTGGACATCAGCAAACTGAGCAAGGGTGGTTTTGATCACTTTATGCTGAAGGAGATTTATGACCAGCCAAACTGTCTGAAGGATTGCATGAGCGGCCGTCTCTTTGCTGACAAGGAGCATCCTGAGAACAACCGCATCGTTCTTTCTGCGCTTCGTGATTATCGTGACCGACTGGTTCAGG
>OHAY01003436.1_pt1 | contig 10850 bp, 6 predicted proteins | sample 1577191 | NCBI WGS metagenome assembly OHAY01 (sample SAMEA3541504, study PRJEB24748) | human gut metagenome | biome: human gut; feature: human-associated habitat; material: faeces | place: China | collected 2012 | reverse complement strand
GAAATCGCTGAAACCCGCATAAACACTGGCTTTTTTAAGCAACTCGATTTATTCATCTTCAATCACCTCGTCATCATCGTCTCCATATATGTCTGATGTGTCTGCTCTCTTTGTGGGATTTTCATTTTCTTTTTGACTGTCATCACCAGAAGAAAGCTCTCGTATTTTATTCATAATTTTTTCTTTCAATTCAGGATTCTTCTTAGTCACATAGAATCCGCATCCTGCAAATCCTGCGAGAATTAAGATTACAATAATCCAAATAGGAAGAACAAGCATAACAGCTCCAGACTTATTAAAGAAATAAATTTTCCCGCTGGCATTAGCTATATCTGTAGTGATATGTCCATCTTTATCGAGATAATATTTCTTTCCATCTATCTTCTGCCACCCGGTCCCGATTTTCCCGTCTTCTCCGAAATATGTCTTTTCTCCATTAATTTTAATCCAGCCGGTTTGCATATACCCGGTTTTCTTGTCGAAATAGTACGTTCCACTAGAAACCCTGTGAATCCCTTTAGCCATTTTGCCAGTAGAATCAAAGAATCGTTTCCCATCTTCGAATTCGTACCAGCCGGTTTTCATTAAACCGCCTTTTTCAAAGAAATAACCTTCTCCGTCGATTTTTTGGAAACCAGTCATCATAATTCCGTCTGGCGTATAATATCGGACTCCGTCATTTTCAGTATTCCACCCGGTGGCCATGCCACCTTCTTCAAAGAAATAATAATGTTTCCCATCGAGCTCGTATTTGCCGACGGCCATAACACCACCGTCCTGTGAGGTCGGCGTACTCTTCTGGATTGCTATAGAACTTTACCATTGTTCCTTTCCTGTTGTGTTTTTTTATAAAGTTTTTTAGCAAGTTCGATAGTTTCGTTAGGAAGAAAGTCTTCCCAATTACCAAGCATATTCATTGTTTTTTCTCCTTTCTATAAAAAAGCGTCTTTTTTTAGTTTGTATTTGTCGAAAATACTGATATTTTCGGCCACAAATATTTTCCATTTCTTTTTCTTTGCGACGTCTTTCTTTTTCTATCTGATGATTCGCAATATATATGTCAGAAAATAGCAGAAGAAAGATTTTACATACAGCTATATAATCGGACTTATTATTGTCCCTAATTTTATCACTTCTTTAATCCCTATATTTAACCCCTAGATTGGTTCTTGTTTTCTATCTATTCCTGTCACCATTTTTATCATCATTTTCTTCACTATTTTTATCTTTTTTATCATTTACGGATTTTTTCAGGTACCATAAAGACTCAATATTGCTGAGAACTGGAAGGGAATATATTAGAAAAAGCAAATAAAAAAGAGAGGAGTTTTTCACTCCCCTCTAAAACAAGCTATCTGTTTTTATTTATCAATCTTACTGAGCATCCTCTTCTTCTTTTTTCTTTCTCTTGAATACAAGCGAAAGTCCAACAGCGAGAGAACCAAATGCGATTGCGCCCCATCCGAAGATGTTAGTGCGGTCGCCAGTTTTTGGATGTCCTGGGATTGCTTCAACAATGAAAGTCTGATCCTTGTCGTTAAGGTCTTCATGAGAGCCTACAACTGCTTTTGTTTCAGTTTCCATCATTGTTTCAAATACAACGTAATTTCCAGGTTTAACCTTAGATGCGTCGAATTTGAATGTTACTTCGGCAGTGCCATTTTTCTTTTCAGGTACGAATGTTGTGCTTGCTGTTACTTCCTTACCATCAACAGTAAGTGGTTTTCCAGTAGCTTTATTCATAATCACGCCTTTAAGAGTATAGCTCTTGCCAGGTACAAGATTTGTATAAGTAACTGTATCAATCATAGTTGCTGTACCCTTAGCAGTGATCTTGCGATCATTGTCTGCTGCGTCTTTAACAGATGTTTTAACGCTTGGGAATTCAATTGTCTGAGCTTTGTCTTCAAGGTCTGCATGTGTGAATACTTTGACTCCGTTGTAGTAAACGTCTTCAAATACTACAGCTGTTGTACCAGCAAGGGCACGACCATCGAATCTGAATGTTACATCAACATGTCCAGATACTCTGAGACCTTCGTCTTCAGCTTTAGGTGTTGTGAACTTAGCAGTAGCAGTTACTTCCTTACCATCAACAAGAATTGGTTTACCAGTTTCCTTATTCATAAGTTTACCTTCAACTTTGTATTCTTTTTCTGGAAGGAGACCTTCATACTCAACACGGTCAACGATTGTTACATCTTTGTCTGCGTATGATGTATGATTTTCTGTTTCGCTGTCTGTTGCAGTTGTTCTACCACCCGGTACAGTTACAGTCTGAGCAACGTCATCAATATCTGCATGTACAAATACTTCTGCGCCATTTCTTGTTACTGTTTCAAATGCTACGAATTCGCTATCTTCAAGTCCTTTAGAACCTGCAAATTTGAATGTAACATCTACAGTTCCATCTACTGTTTCTTTTCCTTCTTTAGCAGCAGGAGTTGTGAATTTAGTAGATGCTGTTACTTCCTTACCGTCAACTTTTAGAGGTTTTCCTGTTTTCTTGTCATAAAGTACACCAGTTACTTCATATTCGCGTTCTGCAAGAAGTCCTTCGTAATGAACGGTATCTGTGATAGAGATTTCTCCCTGAGCGTAAGTGATTTGATCCTTAGTGTTGTTATCAGTGATAGTTGTATGACCATCTGGGAAGTAGTCAGTCTGATCATTATCATTGATATCAGCATGTGTGAATACTGTGATTCCCTTATAAGTTACTTTTTCGAATGCTACAACTGCTTTGCCAGCAAGTGCAGAACCATCGAACTTGAATGTTACATCAACAGTACCACTTACGTATTTAGAACCGTCTTCTGGAGTAGGAGCTGTAAATTTAACAGTAGATTTAACTTCTTTGCCGTCAACAAGAATTGGTTCACCAGTTTCTTTATTCATAAGAGTACCAGTCACTTCATATTCTTTGCCGGCAAGTAAGTTAGAGTAAGATACTGTGTCAATAAGAGTTACTTCTTTATCTGCCTTAGAAATACGGTCTTTAGTGTCTTTATCTACTACATTTGTGTGACCATCTGGGATGTGAACAGTCTGTTCTTCATCTTTAAGGTCTTTGTGTACGAAGATTTCAACGTCTTTATAAGTCATAGTCTCGAATGCTACGAGAGTTTTGCCTTTCAATTCATCAGAACCTTCGAATTCAAATGTAAGATCGATGTTTCCACTTACAGGAGCCATCATTGTGTTTCCGTTTTGATCCTTAATTTCATTGCCTTCTTTATCAACGATTGGTTTTGGATCAATTGTAAATTCTTTAGTTACTTCGACTTTTTCGCCATTGATGAGAAGTGGTTTACCAGTTTCCTTGTCCATAAGAACACCAGTTACTTTATAAGTTTCTCCAGATTTAAGGTTTTCATAATAAACAGTATCTGTAAGACTCATCTTCTCAGTGATTCCAGCGATGTGGTCTTTAGTTGTGTTGTCAGCAAGATTTGTCTTTCCGTTTGGAACATAAGTTGTCTGAGGAGCATCATTGATTTCCTCGTGAACGAATACGTCCTTATCTTTATACTGACATGTTTCAAATGCTACAAGAGTTTTACCAGCAAGATAATCGCCGCCCTTGAACTTAAATGTTACATCTACGACACCAGACACGCTGTCTTTACCATCCTCAGCTGCTGGAGCTGTGAATGTTGTAGATGCTGTTACCTTTTTGCCATCTTTGTCAACAAGTGGTTTACCAGTTTCTTTATCCATAAGAGTACCATTTACTGTGTATTCTTTGCCTGGAAGAAGATTTGAGTAGTAAACATGGTCTACAAGAGTAATCTCCTTAAGTACTTCGGATGTGATATGGTTGCCAGTATCATTGTCTTTGATAGTTGTTTTTCCTTCTGGGAAATGTACAGTCTGAGCTTTATCGTTGTAGTCTTCATGCTGCCACATCAATACATCAGTATCTAAATCATTTCTCCACATTTTTTCAAAAGCAACTACTGTGTGGTTTTTAAGGCTAGAAGCATTGAATTCGAATACGACTTTCACTTCTCCACTTACAGTTTTTTCACCTTCTGCAGCTGCAGGAGTTGTGAATTTGACTGTAGAAGTTACCTTTTTACCATCTGCATCGACAACAGCTTTCTTTGTTGCACGATCCATAAGTGTTCCTGTTACTGTAAATTCAGTTTCAGGTTTCATATTAGTGTAAGAAACAACATCAGTAAGTTTAACAGATTTATCTGCGTTAGCGATATGATCTTCTGTTTCACTATCAGTTAAGGTTGTGTGACCGCCAGGGAAGTAATCAGTTTGTGCTTCATCATTGATGTTAGCATGAGTAATTACTTCAAGACCGTCGATACTAATTGTTTCGAACGCTACTGTTGTAACTCCCTGTAATTTCTCTGTTGGAACGTTGAAAGCTACAGTTACGTTACCATCAACAAGATGTTTCTTAGATACATTGACTCCGGCTGTAATAGCTCCGTCATATTTTTTAACGTTTTTATCACCGTTGAATGTTTCTGTATCCATAAAGCCTGTATCAGAATCGAATGGAGTATTGTTTGTAATTTTAACAGGTCCAATAGAACCAATTACGTCTTCTCCACGTTTAACTTCTTTAACAGGATCCCCGTCTGTTGTTACGAAGTCTCCTTCTACAGCAATTGGATTACCATCATTGTCAGTGATTGCTTCTCCAGTTTTCTTATTCTTAAGCTCACCTTTGATATGGTAAGTCTTATCAGGAAGAAGACCTGTGAAGTCAACTACGTCTTTGATTTCGCGCATTCCAACCGAAGGAGTATAATGATCTTTAGTTTCGTCGTCTGTTGCAGTTGTGTGGGCTGAAGGGAATTTAACGGCCTGATCAATATCAGTCAAGTCTTCATGATCTCCTACTCCATTGTTATCGAAAGTAAGACGTTCGTAAACAACAACTGTTCTTCCGTCAACTACATATTTACCAGACTTAGTTGTAAGGTTCTTAGCATTAAAGGCAATTTCAACAGTTTCTGTTGTATCACCTGCAGCTGTGAAGCCCTTAGTACCAGTGACAGGGTTACCGGATGCATCAAGGATTTGTTCACCAGTTTCCTTATCATATAATGTTGCTGTAAGTTTGACATTACCAGCATCTGGAGAGATGTTGAATAATTTTACCTGGTCTTTAATTACAGCATTTTCAACCACGTGCATACCCTTGGTATCGTCTTCATAAGTAGCGATAGTATCAATTTCTGGGAAGTGAATAGACTGAGCCTCATCCTTGATATCTTCATGAACAAATACTGTTCTACCATCCATATTGAGTGTTTCGAATGCTACGATAGTTCTACCAGCGAGATTAGCCGCGTTTGCTGTGAATTTAACATCAACAGTACCACTTACGCTTTGTTCTCCGTCTTTTGCCTTAGGAGTTGTAAAGTCAGTAACCGTTTTAACGAAGTTTCCATCACCATCTACTAAGTACATAGCGCCTACACCATTTTCATCATAAACGTCAGGTGTTTCGCCGTCTTCCGCTGCTCTCATAAGTCTGCCTTCAACAGTATATTTTGTTTCCGGTTTCAGATTTTCATAAGAAACAACGTCAGTAATTTTAATTTTTTCTTCTGCCTTTGAATAATGTTTTCCAGTATCATTAGCAGTTAAAGTTGTGTGACCGCCAGGGAAGTAATCTGTCTGACTTTGGTCGTTAATGTCTGCATGAGAGATAACTTCAAGTCCGTCAAGAGTAATAGTCTCAAACGCAACTGTTGTTTTACCTTTCATAAGTGAAGCAGGTACCTGGAAATAAACTGTTACGTTTCCATCTACAAGACCGCGGTCTGTAGTCGCTGCTCCTGTTGTGAAGTCTTTTTCACTTACGATTTCTTTGCCATTAGCAAGAAGTGGTTTCCCTGTTGCCTTATCCATCAAGATACCTCTTACATGGTAAGTTGTGTGAGGAAGAAGGTTTTTGTATTCTACTACGTCTTGAATGTAAGCTGTGTTAGACTCTTTATCATAAGCTGGAAGATAATGATCTCCCTTGTTTGAAAGTTTTTGTTCTGTAGCTGTTGTATGCACTTCTGGGAAGATTACAGACTGATCTGTACTTGTAAGTTCAGCTTCTAAGCCAACTCCTACGTTTTCACTATAGAGATATTCATAAACAACTACTGTCTTACCTTCTGCGTTGTACTTAGTGCCATCTTTAAACTGAAGATTCTTAGCATCAATTGTATTGAAGTAAACTGTTTCAGTTGCATTACCGCTGTTGTCGGCTGTAAAAGTTTTTGTTCCGGTTACAGGTGTTCCATCAGCATTATATTTCGTCGGCAACTTAGCAACGGTACTTTTTAGATGCGTTTTCCATTTTCTTCCAAACGAATATTTGGGACGTTCTCTGCAAAAAACTGTTGCAATAAAAACTCCATTATATTTGTTAAGATTCTTGTTGTACCCAGCAACGATATCTGTTGTCCCTATAAAGTCAACATCCATATAATTTGCAAATCCAACTGAACCCTGACCATTACAGATAAATACTATGCAATTACCCTTCGATATAATAGATTTATCTTTAGCACAATGAATCATAACTCCATTATCATTCTTTTTTGCACCTACATAGAAGCAATCTGACCCTTCTTCAAGCATTCCTTGATTTGCCTTTCCATTTTTTAATACAGGAAATAACGCATCTACCCTAAACTCTTGCCATTTACTAATATCAAGATTCATATATCCTTCCCTCCTTCACTAGATAAGCAAGATATTCATTGAGTGATTTTTGAAAATCTTCTTCCTTAAGTGTACTAAAGTCAGTTCTCATATATGCTTCACACAACCATTCTTCTTCACCCGATACAACAGCAGTAGCTGACAATCCATCAACTACCTTTTTGTTACGATATAATGTTAACCATTCACTTTCTATACGTTTCCATATGCTTTGATTATTATTATCAAACTGTTCAACACGACCTAGGTTTTTCTTTTTCTTAAACCCATCGTTTTTGAAGTAACCAAAAAATGTTTCATTAACAGTTCCATCTGGAAGCTTATGAGGTTTTCCCAATGTAAACACCATACAACATGCAGAAACAGAAGCACCTGGATGGAAAACATCATCTGGTAATGTAAATACCGCATCCAGAGTGTTATGTTCTAACATAAAAGCTTTCTCATCAGCAATTATCTTGCTCTTTGAACCAATGGCTGTTGAAACTGGCAACAAAACGGCTAACTTTACCGTTTTTCGTGGCAGATTATCTTTCTCACGTTGATTATTCATCTTTTCAACAACATCAGATAAGAAGTGTATAAACACCATTCCTTTGGTTGGGTCTTCTTTTCCATTTTTAGAATTTCCCCAATTCTTTTTATACCTCTCTGGAATTTCTTTAGGTTTTGCATTGTATGGTGGATTCATAAGTATGATATCAGGATTGGCATCAATAATAAAGTTCTCACATTCAAAGCAACTAGCAAACTTAATATTTGAATTACCATCGCCATGTATCAACATATTGGTAGTTGCTAATCCATACGCAACTTCTTCATTCTCAATTCCATATATATGACTCGAAGTCACCTCTTTGCGCAAAGCCTTTGCCTCTTCCTCTTTTTTGCCTCGCGAGCAATCAGTAAGCTCTTTTACCATTGCTTGTACAAGAAATGAACCACTACCACATGTTATATCCATAACCACTTTTGTGCGATCTACCTCTGCCACTCTACACATAAACTCTGTAATATGGTCAGGTGTAAAAGCTTGATTCTTGTCCTTCTTTCCCGTGTATTTATTAAATGCAATAAAAAACAAATTCAATATATCTTGCCCCTCCGAACTATCTGCATCGATATACTTATATATTTTCATTAAAATAAAATCTAATATATCAACCCAATTAGTCGTAGAAAGTTTGCGCACTTTTTGATCATTAAGAACATTCCTCTGCAATAATTCTATTTTTTTTGATTTATTTTCTGAGCCGTCAAGCAGGTCATCTAAAACCCCTTTTATTGCACCTCTAATCGCTTCGCTATTAAGGGAGCTCCATATATCCTTAAATTTCTCTTCAAGTTTTGCGTCAATACTCTTGGCACCAGATCTAACAACCATATCTTTAATATATAACAATGTTGTACCTACAAATTGACTTCTCTTTTTCTCATCAATATCCATTTTATGAAGCAATGTATTAAGATCAGATGTGTTCTTTAATACTTTTTCTCTATCGTTTTGTTTGTTCACTTCAAACAAACGAACATAGTGCTCCATCCTATCAAGAACGGTTTCATCTTCAAGGAAATGTTCTTCATCTATCTCTGACTGCCAAACCTTAATCTTATCGTTCTTGGTATTGGCAAGAATTGCTACAATCTTTTTTCCATAATTTAGTGCTATTTCCTCTTGCAAATAGTCATTTAGCTGTTTTTCGTCCTTTTTTGTAAAACGCTGTTTTGTTTCTATCAATACAACAACATCTCCATACTCAAATCTAATATCCAACTTAAAATGCTCCGGATTTCTACCTAAAGCCTTTAGTAAGTTATCTTTTGAGCCCGCAGCCTGCACATAACTATATTCACCACCTTCAATATTTGGTGTATGATAGTCAATTCCTATAGTATTTATCATCGCTGTTCTGTCCATACTTATGCCTCCTAAATATCCGCACCATTCTCTTTTAATCGACAATATCTGTCATATGAGATAATGATATTCTGCGGTTTGCTATTTTTATTTACCAAAACAACCTCGTCTTTTTTTGCCACATCATCAAATATTCTTGATGCCTGACCTCGTAGGAACTCCGTCATCTGATGGTGAATAGGTATGATATCTTTTCTTCTCATTATTTTTACCTACCTTTCCTAATACAATTATCTCAAAAGTAATTACATTTTTCAATATGATTTTAAAATAAATAATAATTACTTATCTTGTTTTGATGACGTAAAAATAAACGCTTATTTCAAATATACTTGCCAAATTGCATAAACGAAAAAGGAATGAGTTCTCCGCTAAACAGAGTTCCTCATCCCTATGTCTCCTATCTACCTCCCCTTCCAATCCTCATACGCTTTCCACAGCCTTTCCTGTTCTCCGCTCAACCTCAATATCTCAGCCAAATCTCTTTCCATAGCCTCTATATTGGCATCCAGCGTTTCCATGTTACCTACACGCATTGCTGCACTTATCTCACACTGTAAGGCTTCCTTTGAATACTGCTCCTTCGTTTCCACATTCATATATCCGCATACGGAATAACTGTACCCGTTATCCGTATCCCGAAATACAGGTGCAACCTCACCAACGGAAGTTTTCCACCTCATCAGTCTCGGGAACCAACACAAACCTTCCCTTATCAGTTCTTTAAACCTCTCTAACAGCTTTCCAAGTTCATAAAGTATCCCCCTGAAACTGTTACCGGCATCAAGTCTGCCGTCCCTTTCCACGGCAGTTGCATATTCTTCTATGGTGGGTGCAAGCAGATGAAACATTCCAACAAACCGCTTCACCTGTTCCAGAACCTTTACCGCCCTGTCTGCCTGATGCTGTTTTTCCTCCAACTCATCCTTCGTATAATCAAGGATTGCACTCTGAAGCTCAATGGAACCCTTTATATCGGCAAGACTCTTCTCCTTCCTGTCAATATCTTCTCCCAGAAGTTTCAATTTCTCCGTTTCCTTTGCAACCTTGTACTCTGCAACGGTTAGATCGTGATTTCTTCCTTTTGATTTCTCCTTTATCTGTTCTCCGAAAACAACCGATACTTTCTCATCAATAAATTCACGCAAATCTCCTTGGAGAATCTTTGACAGCGTATATGGCGTAAACACTGAGCGTTTTGACACCTGTTTACGCAGACTCTTCTTAAATCCCGTTGCAACAGGCACACCGACCACATGCATATGTGGACTTTCTTCATCAAAAAGGATGACTGCATTTGCTACCTTAAAATCCGGCATTCTGTCCCGTAACTCATCCAGCAGCAGTTTGAAGATTCTTTTCATAAAAATCTTGTTGTCCCCATGTTCCTGCCAATACTTCATGTCTCCCACCTGAAAGATAATCTCCACCGCCATATCCTGTGACTTCTCGGATACATATTCATAATAATCTGAAATCTTTCTGTCTTTTCTGGTCTGTTTGTCATTGTATTCCTTCAGAACCCGGTCAAATTCATCATGATATACTTTTTTGACATCCTTCACCAGATTTTCCGTTCCGTACAGCAGCATAATATTTTCTGCACTGTACTCGTCGGATTTATATTTCCTGAGATTGTGCTTTGCCACTCCTTCCAGTTTTCGTTTCGTGGTAATTGCACTTTTCCCATTGCTCACATGAGCGACATAAGAAATACCTCCCATGCAACTCCTCCTTATCTGTAACTTCTCCCGGAGATGCTGTTATCATCTTTGCTCCGCCACAGATGATAACTTCCTAGCAGTTTTGGCAAGCCAAAACATCGGGGGCTCTCCGAGGGTAATATATATCTGCGTATTTTCATATAGGTGCGTCAAAAAGTGACGCACTTTTACGAAAAGTACTCCAAAAAATGACGCACTTTTTCAAAAGGTGAGTCAAAATGTGACGTACCTCTTAAAATACTCTGAGCACAGGTGAGTCACTTTGTGAAGCACCTTTTCGATTCTGACTCCACTTTTTGACGCACCTTTTGCATTTTGACTCCCTTTTGTCGCACCTTTTATAAACGGATATTCCGACGCTTAATGATACTGCCTTATCACTTGGTACAGTACAGCCTCCTCAGCCATCATCCTCGCCTGTGTCCGCAACTGATACATCTCCCAAAACGATTGCCTGTTCTTTGGCTTATGACTGCTCAACCACTTACTTTCGATTGTCTCCAACAGCTCATATG
>OHAY01003430.1_pt1 | contig 10866 bp, 17 predicted proteins | sample 1577191 | NCBI WGS metagenome assembly OHAY01 (sample SAMEA3541504, study PRJEB24748) | human gut metagenome | biome: human gut; feature: human-associated habitat; material: faeces | place: China | collected 2012 | reverse complement strand
TCAGTAAACAGTGCTTTTAATTATTTACACTGTCTACTGGGAGGTCATCATATCAATTCAATTTCCACCTTTTTCTTATGATTATAGATTATACTTATTATAATATAACAGACTACCACCCCTGCAATCACAAACTTACATTCTTGAGAAAGATGACTTATTCTCAAAATCAGTAAAATCATAAATGTACTGATCATACAAATATTCTCTTGAAGTAATACTTTTGCGGATTTGTTTTTCTTCATACTATCAATAAGTTCATAAGCAAGTACTATTGCATCAAAAATAAAGATAACTGCAGCTATTCCTAAACGATACTTTGATGGAATCGCATCAAGTCCATTAAATATTAGAAATAGGAATGTAATGATTACACCAGTAAAATAATTTAGAATTTTTTTCATAATAACCTCTCTTACATATAAGAATATATTATTTTTTTATTAAATGCTAGGGATAGCGCCTGATTTCTTTTGTTTCTTTTTCTTTCTTTTCTCTTTAATATTATGAGTAATTGCGATTGCCTGGTAAATTATTACTGAACCTGATAATACTGCACCGATAATCGGATGTACAATACCTAAATGCAAAGGTATAAGAACAATAAGTGAAATAAGCACAAAGATATCAGTTTGTAAAAATACTTCTTTTGATTTGTTCTCTTTCATTCTGTCATTAAGAAGATATCTTAAAATAATTGCATCAAGCACAAAAAGTATAATTAATATAATTGATCGATTTTTTGATAATATTGTGTAAGAATCACCAAACATCAAATACCATACTGTGAACGCAGTACTCAATCTAGTACATATTTTCATGATGTTTGTTTTTGTGAAATTTTTTCATAATGATTTCTCCTATGAGAGTCTATTATTTTTAGATGTTGATTTTATTGATTTCTTATCCTTAACAAAATTGTAGACCAAACCTATAATTAAATACAAAACAGTTATAGATTCTACTTCAGAACGAAATCTTGATGGAACAACATTAAATACGAGAAGCATGAAAATAGTTGCTGGAACCAAAGTAGAAACAGTATTATCTAAAAACATTTTAATTGAATGATTTTTCTTTCTACTTTCAATAATTGCATATATTGCAAAGATTGCATCGAAAACCAGAATGATAGCCGCTATTGCTAGACGATATTGAGATGGAATCATATTGCTGCCATCTAAAAACTCAAACAAAAACGTAACTACTATACATATACAGATATTTAAATCCCATAATCTTTTCATAGTAAGTCCTCCTTAATAAAATATGAGTGTATAAATATAAAGTTTAGTGCTCATCCGCAAACTACTAGTTTTAAAACTATATGACTTTTTTGGACCGCTACCAAACTTTATTGTAAGAGTTATATAAGTTCTCCTATTATTATGACATTTATATTTTAAACAGCCTTTTACTTGAGTTCCTACCGCTAACTTAAAAGCTGGCATCACTTTTTTAAGGGATGAAATTGAAGTCGCTGTAAAAGCTAAAATACTACCTGCTAGAAGTCCAGCTGTTTGATAATCAACAGTGAAATTCATTTTATAATGTGATGCATTTCTAGGATGATTTGCATAAACAACACACTTTTTATTTCTTCCATTAATTGTGAGTACACCTGTCTTTTTATCATATACTATATAATCTACATGCTTTGTTTTCTTATTAATTACATCCACATATCTTTTTTCACTATTCTCAAATAATTCATAGGAATAATAATTCAAATTGTTTTCTTCAATATGATCAGCAAAAACAGTAGTTATCGGGATATTTAAAATCATCACAAGAGATAATAGTATTATCATTAATCTCTTCATTGCTTTAAACCTTTCTCTTTTTTAATTTCCATCTAGATGTTAACTAAATATTATCCTATGATCTTCAAATTGCCTATAATTCTCGCATAAGAGACACATTTTCATGCATAAAAGACATTCCACAGAAATTACATTTCAATCCAATAAAATAATATGCTAAAATATTACAGAGGTGACGTTATGAATATACTGATTTGTGATGATAATACTGCTTTCGCAATGCAGCTAGAAAAAGATATAAGTGAATACTTTCATAATCCTAATATGAATATAAATGTGGTGACTGATCATTTTGATCAAATAGAAGGTACATATGATGTTATATTCATGGATATTGAATTAAATGATAAGAATGGTATTGAAATCGCAAAATATCATAAAGATAAGCATAACTGTCTGGTTATATTCACATCAAGTCACGAGAATCTTGCACGAGAATCTTGTATTTAATACATTCCAGGTTGAACCTTTTCAGTTCATAAGAAAGAACCATTATGATTATGATAAGAATATTGTCTTTAAGCAGTTAAAAGAGAAACTACTTACTCTTTATATCACTATTACACTTAAAGATAGTAAACGTTCGTTACAGATTCCTATTCAAGATATCCATTCAATTGTTTCTATTGGTCATGATTTAGTTGTCCATACACCTAAAGAAGATTATATGACAACTGGTACTCTTAAAGATTTCTGTAATGATTATATCAATACAACACTTGTTCAGATTCAAAAAAATATGATCATTAACCTTCAATACGTAGAAGATTACAATCGTAATACTATTCTATACAACAATGAAAATCTTTCTGTAGGACGTATTTATAAGAACAACTTTTTACACTATTACAAGGAGTATATGAAGCTATGATATTTGATTTCTTATTTTCAGTTATAAGTACTGCAATGCTTTGTTTTTGCATCAGCAGTATTTTAATACCAGAAAAAAAATATTCCTACACTATTCTTTGTGCTCCTCTTACTCTCACAGAAACGTTTATTTTTACCAATCCTACTCTCCTCAATAACTTTTTATTGATCATTCTTATATGTGTAACACATGCATGTATGCTTTATATTCATAAATATAAAGCTGTGATTTATAGTATTTCTACAACACTTCTATTCTTTACTGCTTTACTTTTTGTGAATCTTTTATTTGTTCGTTTATTAAACTTATTTAATTTAGGAGAATTTTATGGACTTCCCTTCGGAATTCTTTATTGTATGATTTCCTTAGGCTTATTAAAGATATTAAAATATAATAGAAATAATCTTTCCTTCCTCGAAGAGAATAAGACCTTTGGTCTTATTGGGATTGTATTACTTGTATTAATCTCTTTATTAATGCAAGCTCTTTCTTTTATTAGACTACCCCAATCTACAATCATCTTAATGACTGTATTGGTATTTGTATTAAGCTTATTATTTATTTTTCTATTCTTCCAATATAGACAAAATTACTTAGAGAAAGAGAAGTTAAGAATACAAAGAGAAAATAATGATTGAATTAATCATATATATAATTCTTTACTAAAGAAAGAACATCGTATGCTTTATGTATTAAGAAAGCTTGATCATGTAATTTCTGATGAAGAGACACATCAATTCATTGAAAAAGAGATAGATGATCTAATGCATAAACAATATGTATCTCATACTAATAATCCTATCTTTGATCATAAGTTAACTATTCTTATGCAGAGTTTAGAAGATTATGATATCAAGATGATAGTCATGATTCCTGTTGATTCTCGTTTGGATGATGCAAATATTATTGAACAGATGGAAATATTCATTAGAGAACATGTAACAGATCATACAGAAATAAGACTAAAGGTTAAAGATAATCAATTCATTATAAATTGTAATGACAAAACAAAATCAATCCGCTTAAAAACGCCTCATTAACGAGGCGTTTTATAGATTATAAGATACAATATACAGCTTATGACGCTGAGCTACTACAATCAATGATCTTCCTACATCACTTTTCTTATAATACTTATAATCCTGAGTGAAGTCTGGCAACTGCTTTTGTGATACTTTTGCTTCTGTGATATATTTATTGAATTCTTCTTCTGTTTCATTATTCTTCTTATTAGTCAATGTAATGGGAAGATTTTTATTTTTAACTTCCTGTACCTCATAATATATTCCATCATTAGTAAATGAAGGAGAAGGTTTTACTTGATATACAATTGTGTTTTCTGAAGGGAAGTCGATATTCCAGTTTTCAGATATATAATTCATATTCTTATAATAAAGAAGCGTAGAGACAACCACAACAACAATAAGTGTCATAAGAATGATTAGTATTTTCTTGAGTTTCATCATTTCACTCCTTTCCATACTTCAACTCTATATGAGATATGATTCACTGACTATAATTCTTGCACAAGAGACATAAATTCTAGCATAAAAGACATTGAAAAAGTGCAGCCTAAGCTGCACTCTATTATAAGTCTACACCATAATCAGTGACTACAACCTGTCCTGTAATAGGTGCTGCATCATCACTTGCTAAGAAACGAGTGACTCTTGCAACATCTTCTGGACTACATGGTTTAAGGGATAAATCACTATGAGCACTCATAGCACCCATCATCTTCATATCCATTGTATCAGGTGTTAAACCTGCTGCCATATCTGTAGTAATACTACCAGGACAAATCACATTACAACGAATATTTTCTTTCGCAAAACGCATTGCAGTATGTTTAGTAACACCAATAATAGCTGCTTTAGTAGAAACATATACTGCTCCTCCAGCACCAAACTGACCTGCAACACTTGCAATATTCACAATAGAAGCACCACTTGTCATAACCTTTAATGCTTCAGACATACAATACATTGTACCCTTCTGGTTAATATCAATAACTCTATTTAAGTCATCATAATCAATACGATCAATCGCATTTAATCCTTTATCAAGTACACCTGCATTATTCACTAATACATCTACTTTACCAAATGCTTCTACAGTTTTAGAAACTAGGTTCTTTACATCATCAATCTTAGAAATATCAGTAGGTACACATAATACAGTACCTCCTGCTTCTTCAATTTCTTTACCTACTTCTTCTAATACTTCTTTTCTTCTTGCTGAAATAACAACCTTTGCACCTTCACTCGCAAATAATTTTGCAATAGCTTTACCAACACCTGCATTACCGCCTGTAACGATAGCGACTTTATTATCTAATTTACCCATATTTAAGCCTCCTTGTTAAAATAGTAACATAACTGTAAGCGTGTTCATAGAGTGGATAATCAAATTCATCTATTTTTATATAAAAAAACACCTCAAGAATAATCTTGAAGTGTTTGAGCTATTACTGTTCTTCTGGTAATTCCTTAAGATCATCATCACCAGTTACATAGTGTAAGATAGTCTTTGCAGCAGTTCTAGGACCATCATATTCCTTACCCTTAATACCAAGTCTTGTACGAAGTACACCAACCTGTACACCCTGTTCAAACATCTTATGGAAGAATTCCTGTAATAATGGTTCTGTCTGTTCTTTTCTCTGAACTGGACCAAATGGGTTTGCGAAATAAGAGCCAACTAAACCATATTCAGTAGTGGTACCCTTCGCCATACGGTTACCAGCTCTGAATACCTTTAATGCATCTTCTTCATTGTCAAAGAATTCTAAGGCTTCACCTTCAGCTTCATAGTTATTAGCATATAAGAAGATATCTACATCATGATCAGCGATAACATCCTTATAATCAGTAATAGGAATTACGATACGTGCATTGACCTTATCTGGGTTCATGAATACAGATCTATCTAATTCCTTAAAGCTGTAACCAGCACCTAAGTCATCAAGACGAACGAAGGCACCAACTTCTGTACCTGAAGTCTTTACTTTACCGTCAACTAATGATAAGCAACCCATATCATCATAGATAGTCTTGATATCTTCGATATAAGCTTCACCATAAGCCTTGATCTGTTCAATAGTTTCTGATTTACCAGCACCAGAGTCACCCATTACGACGATATTCTTTTCAGAACCATCATGTAACTTCATCTGGATCATAGCACCATGGATAGGTAATTTGTGGTGGTTGATGTTAGATACGTTGTGAAGTGTTAAACACATCTTCTTCATATATCCAAAGTAATCGAATTCATCACTTGCTGATAGTTTAGCAACCATCATATCGTTCTTGTCATCCTGGAAGAATGACTGATCCTTCTTACCGTCTTCATAACCATATACATATACTAGATCTGGTTTATTATGTCTATATTCTGATTCATCAGCAAGTTCAAATAAGTTACATAAAGTAACACCCTGTGCCATAAACTTAGTATTGAAGTAAACGAAACATAATAACTTACCAACCTTTGCAGGGTAACATAACCACTGCTCAGGATTAAATGTTAAGTCAGTGACTGGATTTGTTCTACTTTCTGGGAATACACCATCTCTTTTGTTTCTCTTAGAATAAGTGATGAATGGTGGATGAATAACAACCTGTTCAATGAATGGAACATCCTTTAAACATTCATAATCATCAGGTAAACCTGTAGTTAAGTGAGTAACAGTTAAACCAGCATTGACACCTGCTGTAATCTGTCTTAATACCTTATCATTCTTACCTACAGCTCTCTGCATTGAACGATATACTTCTAATACAAGTTTTTCAAATGCTTCCTGAGCATCAGCAAACTGTACACTTTGGTAACCTGATTTCTTTGAGTCATTGAAAACAATTGCATATCTCTGAAGCTTTCTCCAGTATAAATAAATGTCTTCAATTAACTTTACGAACATATCACGATCTTCAAAATACACTGCATATTCTGGTCTTAATGCACAAACCTGTTCTGCATCAAGTACAAGTAATAACTTGAAAATGCTTCTTAAATCTCCTAATAAGAAGAAATCATCCGCATTGCGTTCATGTAAATAAATATATAACTGTGTTTCTAATCTGCACTGATTCTTAATGAATTTCTCCAATACTTTAGAGAAAGATTCACTTTCCACTAATTCACATCTACTCTGACAGAATTCTTCAGAGAAGTTTAAGATTGCATTACCTCTAGTAATTTCGAATTTCTTAGCCATTTTTTCATCCTTTCTAAATAGATTATGTTAGCTCCTATCTATTTTACCCCATAATAACAGAGATATTTACAATATGCAAAGCCTAATTTTGTAATTATCATATGTAAGCGTTATTATTTATGGAATTTAGTAAATTCCCATTTTTTGCTTGCTAAGTTAGTTAAATCTAATATGTAATATAAAAAAGACCTTTACTAGAAGGCCTTAAAGAATACTTTACCGACTATTTCTTTCTTAAAAGAAACAGCACCTATATAACGGGAATCAGTAGAATGGTTTCTATTATCCCCCATAATAAAGACATCACCTTTAGGAACTGTATAAGTCCAATTACTGTCTGTCATTTGTTCATTAATATATGTTTCATTGACTTTCTTACCATTACGGTAGAGTTCATGATCAATACATTCTATTGTATCCCCCTGCTTGCCAATGACTCTTTTAATGATCTGTCTCTGCTGTCCTAATATATTACATTTTGCAATGACAACATCACCATATTTTACATCATCATAATGATAGAACTGCTTATTGACTAAGACAATGTTCCCTTCATGATAATTAGGTTCCATAGATTGTCCTTCTACATGAGAAATCTGGACAAAGAATAAGAATCCATATGTAAGAACTACTGTCACAAGAATAACTTTTACATATTCTAATATTGTTTGTTTCATGTTTTTCATTTTAATCACCGAAACGATTATACCATAGTTTTAGGATAATTCCTTGAATAAACTAAAAATAAAGGGAATAGGAATAATGCTTGCACATAAATCAGATATAGGCTGAGATAAGGCTAAACCTGTAATACCCCATATGTGAGGCAATAAGATTACAAGTGGGATGAAAGCCAAACCACTTCTTAAAGCAGCTAGGAATGTTGCTATGACACTTCTACCAATACTTTGGAATAACATATTTGCACCAATACTAATAGCCATAAAGAATATCGCAATACATTCAAATTTCATCGCAAGTTGCGCAATAGAGAGTACTTGACTATCCTGTGTAAAGAGTAAAAGAAGCGATTTTGTGAAGCATAAACAGATGACACTAATAATACTTAATAGAATAGTAGAAAGAGTCACAGTGAAGATAAATGCCTTTTTCAAACGGTCATATCGTTTAGCACCATAACTAAATGCAGATACTGGCTGGAAACCCTGACCTATGCCTACTCCTACTGAGAAGATGAGATTAGATATACGACTCACAACACTCATTGCTGCAATCGCTTCATCTCCATAGATTCCTGCCGCAAAGTTAAGAGTCATAACACTGATACTATTTAATCCCTGACGACATAATGAAGGGAATCCTACCGCAACAATACTTCCAATGACATGTTTTTCTAAACTTACATATTGCCATTTAAAACAGCTTTGTGTCTTTCCTTTGTGATACATAGAATAGAGAATGAATGCACTGATATACTGAGACAGGGCAGTAGAGAGTCCTGCACCTGTGACACCCATATGAAATATGCGCATAAAAATATAATCACCAAAGATATTAATAATAGAACCTGATGTGAGTCCAATCATTGCAAGTGATGCTTGTCCTTCATATCTTAGTATATTATTCATCACACATGATGAAGTCATAGCAGGTGCTGCAATCAAAATAAAGAAGGCATAGGCTCTTGCATAAGGTAGGATAGTTGAAGTAGAGCCCATCAAATACATAAGTGGATTTAAGAATATAAGACCTAGTATCGCAATCAAAGCACCAAAAAAGAGTGAGCCAAAAAAGCTTGTAGATGCAAATATACGTGCTTCTTCTACTCTTTTTGCCCCTAGTCTTCTTGATATATTTGCGCCTGCCCCATGTCCAAACATAAAGCCAAAGGCTTGTAATATCGCCATCAATCCAAAAACAATCCCTACTGCACCTGTAGCACTTGTCCCTACTGTAGAGACAAAGTACGTATCAGCCATGTTATATATATTAGTGACTAACATTGAGATAGTTGTTGGTAATGCGAGAGTAAGTATCAGAGAAGGGATTGGCTGCTTGATCATTCTCTCATACTGTGATTCATATTGTGTCATATAACTTTCCCCTTTTAGTTATTTATTATAAAACTACATCACACTTAAAACAATCAAGGTTCACTTTCTGAAAAAATTGTGATAATGTAAGAGATGCGAGGTATGAGAAAATGTATAAAAAAATATTAACACTAGTATTATGTGCTTTCTTTGTATTAACTGGATGTTCTTCTAAAACAGCTGTTAAATCACAAGCGAGTACATATGCAGTCCTTACTAAAAAGAAAAAGAGTGAGCTTCTTAAGATGAAGAAACACTATGATCTTATTGTAGTGAGAAGTAAAGATTTAACTACAGAAGATATGAAGGTTTTAAGAAAGAAGTCTAAACAGATTTATTTCTATATGAGTTTAAAGAAACCACATCACAAAGCTGAAACTTTAAAGGCTGATGGTATTTTTATCAGTAAGATTGATAATGCAGATGCATTAGATGCTCTTATTAAGGAAGCAAATCAGAATAAGTTAAAGGTTATTGTGAATAATGCCTATGATTATAGAGAAACTGTTTATAAGAATTCTAAGATGGTTGCAGGTGTAAACCAGACTAGTATGATGACTAAGAAACAAGGGAAGAAGTATGTAAAACAGGATACTGAAGTATCAACACGCTTAAAGAAATATTTAAGTACATGCCAGGAAAAAGGTATTGCGACTTATTTAGTAGAGTATACTAAAAATACTGACTGGAGAGCTGCAATCAATGCTTATTGTAAGAAGCATCATATTACTTACTACAATCCAACTATTAAGTAAGACACATGGAAACATGTGTTTTTTATATGTAAAAAAGACCTCCGAAGAGGTCCATTAATAGAAAACCCGAGCAAACATCGTTTGCACAATGCCGCTACTGTAAAAGAATATCTTTTTTCATCTACTGCAATGTTACACCGTCTAAAACCAACTGTCAACTACTAATCCTAGAAATTTGAAAGTTCCTTGGACTAATTTATTTGTCTTATAATAATTAGAATTTCTATCATTTCTTCTTATCAATTTCTTAAATTCCCCACTTTCGTATAATGCAACTCCTTCACTTCTTACCATTTTCTTATGCATATACAACAACGTGATGATTTGCTGAATTCTCGCATTACTCATTTTATTCTTTCGAAAGTTAGAATTCATATGTGGAATACATATCAATTCCTTTATAATCTCTTTATTTGTATGATGTTCTGCAGTATGAGGTCTTAAATTATTCAATACAATTACTATGAGCCGCCCCATTTCTATTTTTTTTACAAGTTAATAGCCTATAATAATCATCTATCATTTCTTTGTCAGAGTATCGCTTAGCACAATAGTGATAAAATCCAACTAATTCTCCAAACGATACAATTTCAATAAATACCCAAACAGGATAATTACCTTCATACTTTTCAATAATATCTCTAATGAATCAATATATTCTTTGGCAACTTGATAACCATCCTCATCATACTCATCTATTTTTCTTAATAATTGTAGCTTCGTGTGATGTTCAATATCTAAAGCCATCTCTACTATTCTATAACGAAGACGCATATCAATGATCGACATATCAACTAGATAGGCAAACTCCAACCTAATATATTTACCCTTATTTTCTCCACCTGGATGCTTATCATAATTTTTCTGAAAGAAGTCAACTTATAATAATTATTGTTGTACTTGAGATATTGTTTGGCTGATTCCTCATCCATGATATTGAAAAGTATTCCCTTGTCTTTCAAATGTTGAATCTGTCCATCTAGAGATAATCTTGGTTTATCATTTTCCATCATCAATCTGCCACTCAAAATGTGGTTAAATATACTCACATCGAGATAATGTAAGTTCTCACGAACATTACTTACTATTTCATCGTGTATGCTTTGGATTGACCGAAATCATATCTACTCACAAGTTCATGTAC
>OHAY01003422.1_pt1 | contig 10887 bp, 10 predicted proteins | sample 1577191 | NCBI WGS metagenome assembly OHAY01 (sample SAMEA3541504, study PRJEB24748) | human gut metagenome | biome: human gut; feature: human-associated habitat; material: faeces | place: China | collected 2012 | reverse complement strand
CATTATCGGCACCGCCATTGCGGTTTTATTAGTGGGATATTTGCAACAAGGTTTGCAAATGGCAGGAGTGCCAAATCAGGTGTTCAGCGCCCTTTCCGGTGCGCTACTTATCGTCGTTGTCGTAGGTCGTTCCGTTAGCCTGCATCGCCAGCAAATTAAAGAGTGGCTGGCGCGTCGGGCCAATAACCCATTGCCATAAAGGATATCTTCATGACACTTCATCGCTTTAAGAAAATCGCCTTACTTAGCGCTCTTGGCATTGCCGCAATCTCTATGAATGTGCAGGCCGCAGAGCGTATTGCATTTATTCCCAAACTGGTTGGCGTGGGATTTTTTACCAGCGGTGGCAACGGCGCACAACAAGCGGGTAAAGAGCTGAGCGTTGATGTGACCTACGACGGGCCGACAGAACCCAGTGTTTCTGGTCAGGTACAGTTGATTAATAACTTCGTCAATCAAGGTTATAACGCCATTATCGTTTCTGCGGTTTCGCCTGATGGCTTGTGTCCGGCACTGAAACGCGCCATGCAACGTGGTGTGAGAGTGCTGACCTGGGACTCTGATACTAAACCGGAGTGCCGCTCTTACTACATTAATCAGGGAACGCCCGCCCAGTTGGGAGGTATATTGGTGGATATGGCGGCGCGTCAGGTGAATAAAGACAAAGCCAAAGTCGCGTTTTTCTACTCAAGCCCCACCGTTACGGACCAAAACCAGTGGGTGAAAGAAGCGAAAGCGAAAATCGCCAAAGAGCATCCTGGCTGGGAAATTGTCACTACGCAGTTTGGCTATAACGATGCCACTAAATCATTACAAACCGCAGAAGGAATATTAAAAGCGTATAGCGATCTCGACGCCATTATCGCCCCCGAAGCCGCAGAAAACTTGAAAAATGACAAAGTAGCGATTGTCGGATTCAGTACGCCAAACGTGATGCGTCCATATGTGGAACGCGGCACGGTGAAAGAATTTGGCCTGTGGGATGTGGTTCAGCAAGGCAAAATTTCAGTGTATGTCGCGGATGCATTATTGAAAAAAGGATCAATGAAAACGGGCGACAAGCTGGATATCCAGGGCGTAGGTCAGGTGGAAGTCTCGCCAAACAGCGTTCAGGGCTATGACTACGAAGCGGATGGTAATGGCATCGTACTGTTACCGGAGCGCGTGATATTCAACAAAGAGAATATCGGCAAATACGATTTCTGATGTGCATTACTTAACCGGAGTAAGTTATGGCAGATTTAGACGATATTAAAGATGGTAAAGATTTTCGTACCGATCAACCGCAACAAAATATCCCTTTTACCCTGAAAGGTTGCGGTGCGCTGGATTGGGGAATGCAGTCACGCTTATCGCGGATATTTAATCCGAAAACGGGTAATACCGTGATGCTGGCCTTTGATCATGGTTATTTTCAGGGGCCGACTACCGGACTTGAACGCATTGATATAAATATCGCCCCGCTGTTTGAACATGCCGATGTATTAATGTGTACGCGCGGCATTTTGCGCAGCGTAGTTCCCCCAGCGACCAATAAGCCGGTGGTACTGCGGGCGTCAGGTGCGAACTCTATTCTGGCGGAATTAAGTAATGAAGCCGTGGCGTTATCGATGGATGATGCCGTGCGCCTGAACAGTTGCGCGGTGGCGGCGCAGGTTTATATCGGCAGCGAATATGAACATCAGTCGATCAAAAATATTATTCAGCTGGTTGATGCCGGAATGAAAGTGGGAATGCCGACCATGGCCGTGACTGGCGTGGGCAAAGATATGGTGCGCGATCAGCGTTATTTCTCGCTCGCGACTCGAATCGCCGCTGAAATGGGGGCGCAAATTATCAAAACCTATTATGTCGAAAAAGGTTTTGAACGGATTGTTGCCGGATGTCCGGTACCCATTGTTATTGCTGGCGGTAAAAAATTACCGGAGCGCGAGGCGCTGGAAATGTGCTGGCAGGCTATCGATCAGGGCGCTTCTGGTGTGGATATGGGGCGTAATATTTTCCAGTCTGACCATCCGGTGGCGATGATGAAAGCCGTACAGGCGGTGGTTCACCATAACGAAACGGCTGATCGGGCATATGAACTCTATCTGAGTGAAAAACAGTAACTGCGGATCTAAGGAGAAGAATTATGCACGTCACACTGGTTGAAATTAACGTTCATGAAGACAAGATTGACGAGTTTATCGAAGTTTTTCGCCAGAACCACCTGGGCTCTGTACAGGAAGAAGGCAATTTGCGCTTCGATGTCTTACAGGACCCAGAAGTGAATTCGCGCTTTTATATTTACGAAGCCTATAAAGATGAAGACGCAGTGGCGTTCCATAAAACCACGCCCCACTACAAAACCTGTGTCGCGAAACTGGAATCTTTAATGACCGGGCCGCGTAAAAAACGTCTGTTCAATGGGTTGATGCCGTGAGGCGAATTTATCATTTTTATCTACAATTGGGGTAACGCGCTGACGGGAGTAAAAATATGTCTGACTGGAACCCCTCTTTATATCTGCACTTTGCCGCTGAACGATCGCGTCCGGCGGTGGAGCTGCTTGCCAGAGTGCCGCTGGAGAATATCAAATACGTTGCCGATCTTGGCTGTGGCCCAGGTAACAGCACCGCCCTGCTGCATCAACGTTGGCCTGCGGCCAGGATAACAGGCATCGACTCGTCTCCGGCGATGATTGCTGAAGCGCGCAGTGCTTTGCCAGACTGCCAGTTCGTGGAAGCAGACATCCGCAACTGGCAACCGGTACAGGCACTCGATCTGATTTTTGCTAATGCCTCACTGCAATGGCTGCCCGACCACTACGAATTGTTTCCTCATCTGGTTTCTTTACTTAATCCGCAGGGCGTGCTGGCAGTACAGATGCCAGATAACTGGCTGGAGCCGACCCATGTGCTCATGCGCGAAGTTGCCTGGGAACAAAACTACCCGGATCGCGGGCGTGAGCCGTTGGCTGGCGTTCATGCTTACTACGATATTTTGAGCGAAGCCGGATGTGAGGTCGATATCTGGCGAACCACCTACTATCACCAGATGCCGTCACCCCAGGCGATTATCGATTGGGTGACTGCCACTGGATTACGTCCGTGGTTACAGGATCTGACCGAGAGCGAACAGCAGCTTTTTCTTAAGCGCTACCATCAGATGCTGGAAGAGCAGTATCCACTGCAAGAGAACGGACAGATACTGCTGGCATTTCCGCGTCTTTTTATTGTTGCCCGGCGTATGGAGTAAATATCACGTCAGCTGGTAATGACGATCGGGAAGAATTTTTGCTGGAATTTCGGCTTCATCGTTCATCTGTAACAGGTCAATTTCAATAGCGTTGCAGATGGCATCCAGCGGTAAATCATTGTTTTCAGTACCGAACGGATCTTCCAGTTCTTCCGCCAGACAATCCAGCGAAATAAAAGTGTAGGAAATCAGCACAGAGATAAAAGGCGTCATGTAATGCAGGTCCACGACCAGCGCGAACGGCAGCATGATACAAAACAGATAAACGGTACGATGCAAAATCAGGGTGTAGGCAAAGGGAATTGGCGTATAGGCAATGCGCTCGCATCCTGCCAGGACCGCTGAAATATCATTAAGCCGATCGTTGAGGCTAATAAACAGGATATCTGAAAGCTGCCCATTGCGGCGCTGAACCGCCAACCACTCCCCCATTATTAACAAGATACGGTTAGCTGGAGAGTTCGAAGCCAGTACAGGCTGAAGATCTTCAGTCTTGAGATAATGAGCCAGCACTTCCGCCTGTGGCTGTTTGCGTAATGTCATGCGTAAACAGTGGGCGAAGGCGATTTGCAACCGGGCAAACTCCCTTACACTTGCCGAATCCGGCAATGTCGTTTTTACCTCGCGCAGTAACGACCGTGAGGCAATCATCAACTGCCCCCAAAGTTTTCGCGCTTCAACGTAACGGGCGTACCCGGCATTATTACGAAAACCAAGAAAAATGGCGATGGCGACACCGAGAATGCTGAACGGTGCGAGGGTGAATTTGATGCCCAGATGCGTGTACCAGGGCAGCATGAAAATAACAGCGATAGAAAAGAGAAAATTGAGTAGTAAGCGCGATGATATCTTGGATAATACTGAGCCGTGCCAGACAAAAATACGGCGCAGCCAGTGTTGTTGTGGACGAACAATCATGGTTATCTTCAGGCGTGAAAAAGTCGCCCTATTAAACGTGATTACGATCACATTCTCAAGACGCTACTTACAAATTACCTACAAGCTTACAACATTAACAGGCGCTGCATGTGGCATCTGTTAATGATAAAGGCACATAGGATGTTGTAACTAATATAGTGAAATAAGAAACCCGGTCGAAACCGGGTTCAGAAGTAACGGTGTTATTAGCACAACGGACGTACAGCTTCGCGCATCCCTTTTTCAAGAATCGCATCCAGGTCATTAGCAACCTGCTCGACCAGACCAGGCACTTGCGTCAGGTCCTGCTCCCAGTGGTCTTTTTCTGCCAACACAATCGCTACCAGTTCCTGGGTACCGATAACACGGTCACGATGCTGGCTCCAGAGTTGCTGATAACGTTCCAGCCAGTGTGCATCGTCCTGTACCGGATATGTTTCTCCGTTACGCTCACCGCGATAGAAGGCAATCAATGCCGCTAATGCGAAAGTAAGGCGCGCCGGAAGTGTGCCTTTTGCCTTCTGCCCTGCCAGCAGCTGCGGCAGGATGCGAGTGCGGAACTTGGTCATACCGTTGAGCGCGATAGACAGCAGCTGATGCTTAATGTACGGGTTACGGAAACGCCCGGTGACTGCACTGGCGAAAGATTCCAGTTCATCACGAGGCAAATCCAGTACCGGAATAATTTCTTCGTAGATAGCTTTTTCAACGAATGCGCAAATTTCAGCATCGTTCATCGCTTCACCTACGGTATCCAGCCCTGCCTGGAACGCCACCGGCACCAGCGCGGTGTGCGCACCGTTGAGGATTGCCACTTTGCGTTCTTTGTACGGTTTAATATCGTCAACAATCAGCACGTTGAGCGGATATTTGTCCAGACGCAGTTCAGTCGCTAAGGATTTCGGCCCCTGAATCACAAACAGGTAAAAGTGTTCAGCGGTGTCGAGAAAACCATCGTGATAACCCAGTTCTTCTTCCAGTTTAGCCACTTCATCGCGCGGATAACCGGTAACGATACGGTCCACCAGCGTAGAACAGAAGCTGTTAGCCTGATCCAACCATTGAATAAATGCTTCTGGCAGTGCCCACTCTTGAGCATAGCGCAGCACCAGTTCACGCAACGTGTCGCCATTGTAGTCGATCAACTCACACGGGATGATGATCCAACCTTTATCCAGCGCACCGTTGAAATGGCTAAAGCGTTCGAACAGCAGACGGGTCAGTTTTGCCGGATAGCTTACCGCTGGCGCGTCATCGAATTTATCGCCCGCATGGTAGCTGATACCCGCTTCGGTGGTGTTAGAGAAAACAAAGCGCATTTCCGGATTGTGCGCCAGTTTCAGGAATTCATCGTATTCACTGTAGACGCTGATTTCACGATTAACCGAGCGAATCAGACGCGCGTCGCTGACCGCTTCCCCCTTCTCATTCAGGCCACGGATAATGGTGGTGTACAGACCATCCTGCGTGCTCAGTGACGGCGGGAATGAAGTTTCAATCGGACGAACAACGACCACGCCAGAATTCAGATCGGTGTGCTCATTCAGGAGATCGATTTGCCAGTCAACAAAGGCGCGCAGGAAGTTACCTTCACCAAACTGAATGATACGTTCTGGATACTGTGCACCGGGAAAATCGCGACGATTTAGTGTTTTCACAATGGGTTCCCTTCTGATTAGTCATACAACCTGTTTGAATTGGTACGACAGGTTAGCAAACTTTAATACGCCGAACCCCTGTTTTGATCAACTCCTGATGATTAATGAGCAGTTTTATGAGAAAAGTGTGGCGCGGATCATGGTTTAATCGAGGAAATACGCCTTTTCCTGGATCATAAAGTGGTAGAACACATTGCATTCAAATCGCGCGGAATGAATAAAGATGTCAGACAACTTCCTCACCGTAACGCATAGTGCTGGTACGGTTGCGCCCATCTTTCTTCGAGCGATACAGACACGTATCGGCTTCGACCATCAATTTATTAAAATCATCGGTCAGCGTTCGGTACGATGCGCGACCACTACCGACGCCAATACTTACCGTGAGATAAAGCGTTTTTTGTTGCCAGGTGAATGGTTGCAGTTCAACGCCTTTACGGATTTTTTCCGCCATTAGCAGACCATCGACAGGATTCACCGACGGCACTGCAACAGCAAATTCTTCGCCGCCCATGCGCGCCACCAGCCCCTTATCACCGACAATCTTCTGAATATGCCGGGCAAACACGCTTAACACTTTATCGCCACATTCATGTCCATAGTTATCGTTAATGCTTTTGAAATAGTCAATATCAAGCAGCATGACCGTCAGATGTTGTGTCTGTTTCAGCGATGGACTTTTCAGCGCCTCATAAAGACCGGACCGTGAGTAAACCTGAGTCAGAAAATCAAAGTCGGCTCGCAGCGCAACTTGCTTCATTAGCGAATTGATCGCTGCCACGCTAAAAGAAACCATAATTGGGCATATCGCCATCGTGGCAATACCGAGACGTGCGGAGAACATTTCCGGAATGGAGAACGGCGAACCGACCGAGATATCAATCACCGAATTTGCCACCAGTACGATTTCCACCGCACCGGTGACAAAGGTCAACAGACATGTTACCTGCGGCGTATAGCGCACTGCACACCAGATTAATGCAGGCAGCGGGAACGCCAGACTCCCCGCTCCGCCAATGACTACCGAGGCAATAACCGACACAATAAGCGCGATGGCGGGCATCATCTGTTCTGCTTTAAAGCGCGGCAGCACTCCAGGAATAGCCAACGTCAGCATACAAGGCACGATCAACACGCCCGTTGAGAATTGCTCACTGAACCAGTCCGCAAGCAAAGGCCAGAAATCCAGACTATCAATACTGACCGAACCAATCGCCCCGACAATAGCGCATAATAATGCGGCAATCAGACAGTAATTAAATAGCCGTAAGGCACTTACTGGCTCATACTTATTTTTCCCCAGACGCTTATCCCGCACGACCAGTAAGGCGACGGTAACAATAAACATCATATTGGAGAAATTGATAACCAGTGAAACCAGTCCCCATTCGGTGGTTATGGCATCATAAACCAGCATCGCCACATAACTGATCGCATAGTAATGCAGTCGATTAAGCCAGACATAGCGGGCAAACACCCCCGCCATTACGCCATTCAGCGGCCAGAAAAGAGAAAGTTCGTGAACCAGCCGTAACTCTGCACCAATAAAATAGAACAGCGTGGTTAGCGCAAAAATAGCGATGCTATTACGTAGCAGATGACCTTCCTGGAACAAACGGAAAGTTGAAATGGGGTGTACATGCATTAATTATCTGTCCATACAATTGCGGGTGGCAATTATCTCAACGTAATAAGTAAATTCACATAAAGGATAGCATGTTCGCTAACAGCGGCGGCAAATAAAGGTACCCTGGGAATGCTATTTTGTCGTTTTCCGCAATTCTCATGGCTGATTCATCTGTACAACCAGCCAGTGATAGATTACCGCCACGATATAACGTTGTTGTTCTTCGCTTAACGAAACACCCTGCGGAATGTTATGCCACTTAGCCAGACAACCGCGACAGCAGGTCGCGGTGGCGTGCTGAGCGATAAACACCGGATGCCCGCGCATGGGGGTTTGCTTACCGTCATTAGCCGGTAATGCCGGAGCAAGACGTTTAGCGACAAAATCCGCCGCATGTTGTTCGATGACTGGCGCGCCTTTCTCCAGGCAATACTGACGCTCTTTCATGCCCAAACGAAAGCGAGAGCGAAATTTTGAACGGGATAAACGCGCGAAGAGAGGATCGAGAGACTGCATTAATAAACCGAACGCCCTAACTGTTTCGTCAATTGTTCAAGGACGGCGATACCCGCAAGCGAGTTACCTGCATCATCCAGTTCCGGACTCCAGACTGCGATGGCCATTTCATGCGGAACAATCGCCACAATACCGCCACCAACGCCAGATTTCGCCGGTAGTCCCACCCGCCAGGCAAACTCCCCCGCGTTCTGGTACATACCACTGGTCGCCATCAGCGCGTTAATTTGCCGCGCCTGCATTGGCGTCACCACTGGTTCATCAATATGAATAGCTTTCCCCTGATTAGCCAGAAAGACAAACGTCCGGGCCAGCTCTACACAGCTCATTTTCAGAGCGCAGTAATGAAAGTAGTTTTGCAGAACGGTTGTCACGTCATGATGGAAATTGCCAAACGACTTCATCAGCCAGGCGATAGCCGCATTTCGCGCGGAATGTTCAAATTCGGAACGCGCTACCACCGTATCGTATGAAATATCAGACACACCGCTTAAGCCGCGCACGACTTCCAGCATACGTTGCCGTGGTGCGCTTAGTCGCCCTTGCAACATATCGCAGACCACCAGCGCACCGGCATTAATGAACGGATTACGCGGAATACCCTGTTCCATTTCCAGTTGCACTAAAGAATTGAACGGTGATCCAGACGGATCTTTGCCGACGCGTTGCCAGATTTCCTCTTCGGAGTAATGACGCATGGCGACAACGAGACTCAGCACTTTGGAAATAGACTGAATGGAAAAACGTTCTTGCGCGTCTCCGGCCTGAAAAAGCTGTCCGTCAACGGTACAGATAGCAATCCCCAATCGGGAACCGTCTACTGTAGCCAGCGCCGGAATATAATCCGCGACTTTACCCTGACCAATGAGCGGCCGCACTTGCCGCAAGATGTTTTCTAAAATTGCATTATCCATGGCGACTGCCACTTTCTACTCCTGGACCGCAGGTCTGAAAAGACCTGCGAGTATATCAGAGCTGAATATGTCGCGTCAGATCCGGTCTTTCCACACCGTCTGGATATTACAGAATTCGTGTAAGCCGAAATGGGAAAGCTCACGACCAAAGCCACTCTTTTTCACGCCACCAAAGGCCACTCGCGCGTCGCTGGCACAATAACCATTGATAAACACCCCACCGCATTCCAGACGTGCCGCCATCTGTCTGGCCTGTGTTTCGTCGGTGGTAAAAATGGTCGCTGAAAGGCCGAACTCACTATCATTAGCCAGTTCCAGCGCATGTTCTGCATCTTTCGCAACGGTGATTGCCGCAACAGGGCCAAACATTTCTTCCCGAAACGCGGTCATTTCTGGGGTAACATTCGCCAGAACCGTTGGCGGATAGTAGTTACCTGCCCCAGCCATCTTTTCCCCGCCCAGTAACAAACGCGCACCCTGCGCCAGGGTTTTCTCCACCTGATGATGCAGCTCATCACGTAAATCAAAACGAGCCATTGGTCCGAGAGCGTTCTCTTCATCACGGGGATCGCCCATTTTCAAGGCTGCCGCAGCTGCCACAAAACGTTCGGTAAATGCAGAAGCAATTCCCTCTTCGATAATAAAGCGTTTTGCCGCTGCACAAACCTGTCCGGTATTCTGATAACGTCCGGCTACCGCCGCTTTAACCGCCAGTTCCAGATCGGCATCGTTAAGCACAATAAATGGATCCGAACCGCCCAGTTCCAGTACGCATTTTTTCAGTGCCGCTCCAGCCTGTGCGCCAATAGCCGCTCCCGCACGAACACTTCCGGTCACCGTGACAGCAGCAATGCGCGAGTCTTTAATCATCTGACTGACACCGTCGTTGTCGGCATTCAGCCAGCCATATACGCCTTGTGGGATTCCCGCATCTTTAAACACCTGGGCAATGAGCTGAGCACAGCCCATCACATTCGGCGCATGTTTAAGTAAGTAGCCGTTACCTGCAAGAATGATGGGAACAGCGCCACGCATCACCTGCCATAACGGAAAGTTCCACGGCATAATCGCCAGAATCGTCCCCAACGGTCGATACTCAATAACTGCCTGCTGATTTTCCACCAGCGTAGGTTCCGCCTTCAGCATTGCCGGACCATGTTCTGCATACCAGTCACACAAATTCGCCGATTTCGCCACTTCAGCGCGCGCCTGATTGATTGGTTTGCCCATTTCACGGGTGATCATTTGCGCCATTTCTTCGCTACGGGCGCGCAGAGCCTTACCGATATCACGCAGTTTTTCAGCACGATAATCTATATTTGTCTCGCGCCAGTCGCGAAAGCCTGCTGCCGCCAGCTGAAGTGCGTTTTCGATATCGTTAGCGCCAGCCCACGGCAGCACAGAAAGTTGTTCACCCGTGGCAGGATTTATCGAAATTGCATGAGTTGCCGGAGTAATGGTCATCGGGGTATCTCCTTTATGAGTCATGGTATGAAGATACGCAGATTTACTCTTGCTTTAAAATGAATAATATTAAGCCACTTATTCACGAATCGAGAATATTATGGATCTGACCCAACTGGAGATGTTCAACGCGGTTGCCGAAGCTGGCAGCATAACCCAGGCTGCAGCAAAAGTGCATCGCGTGCCGTCGAATCTCACTACCCGTCTACGCCAGCTGGAAACAGAACTGGGGGTTGATCTGTTTATTCGCGAGAATCAGCGTTTACGTCTCTCTCCTGCCGGGCATAACTTTTTACGCTATAGCCAACAAATTCTCGCGTTAGTGGATGAAGCGCGGAGCGTTGTCGCTGGCGATGAGCCGCAAGGTTTATTTTCTCTTGGTTCGCTGGAAAGCACCGCAGCAGTGCGCATTCCGGCCACGCTGGCGGAATTCAACCATCGTTATCCCAAAATTCAGTTTTCACTTTCCACCGGCCCTTCCGGCACTATGCTGGAAGGAGTGCTGGAGGGAAAACTGAATGCGGCATTTATTGATGGGCCCATTAACCATACT
>OHAY01003420.1_pt1 | contig 10897 bp, 12 predicted proteins | sample 1577191 | NCBI WGS metagenome assembly OHAY01 (sample SAMEA3541504, study PRJEB24748) | human gut metagenome | biome: human gut; feature: human-associated habitat; material: faeces | place: China | collected 2012 | reverse complement strand
AATCTGATTTAGTATTTCATTTTAAATATGGATTCTTTTGCATATATTGGAATAATATGCATGTACAATAATAAGGAAGTAAAATAACTAATTACTATTTTCATATATTTTGTTCTTTTATGGATAACGCTATCTCTAATTCAAATATAATATAAAATCCATAAAAATACAATACATATATTTATTACGTTTATTTTTTTTTATATTCGTTATAATTAATCATATTCAAATTGAAAAAATAAATATTTATTCATATAATTTAAGAGAAGATATATACATAAAAATTAAATGGAGGAACTTACATGAAATACATTCAATTTACTAAGAAAGAAAATGAGATTATGGATATTTTATGGAAGCATGATGTTGCAATGTCTGCAAACGATATTAAATTAGCTTCCAAAGATTTGAGTATCAATACGATTCAGCAAACGCTACAAAAATTATTGGAGATCAAATATATCAAAGTTGCAGGAATTGGCCAGAACAAGAAGGCAATCACAAGATTATATAGACCAGTTATATCCGAAGCTCAATATGTGAATTCATTTATTGGTGAAGATACACGTGCAAAAATTTCAGCTTATTTTGTTGAACACACAAATGATTTAGAGATGATTGAACAATTAAAGAAATTGATTCAAGAAAAAGAGAAAGAGTTAAAATAATGCGATTTTCTGCATCATCTCTTTTCATTACTTTGTGCATCAGTTTTTTATTGATTCTTCTGTTAGACATATTACTTTCATACAAGAAAAGTTATAAATTATTTCGGACAGATTTTATTACAGTGTTAATTGTTGTTGTCGTAGTAAGAATGTTTGTGCCACTTGAATTCAAATTTACTAAAACTATTGTAATGCCACTGATCATGAATCCAATCATTGAACTGTTACAGCATAAAATTTATGCAAATGTGCAAGTATATCAATTCTTATTATTGGTTTGGGCATTAGGTATTATATGGAATCTGATTAAATGGATTCGCGCAATTCAAATTACTAAAGACATGTACAAACGTATTGAAAATCATTCAGAACATTATCATATAAAAGATTTTATTGATAACTATCAGGAAAAAAATTATGTGGTGTTAAGAACGAACTATGTTTCTTCCCCTATGGTCATGGGCTTTAATAAAACTATATTGATACCAGACGTATACCTTTCACAAGAAAATTTAAAAAATATATTACTTCATGAAACATGGCACATTAAAAATCATGATATATGTACTAAACAGATTATCAATCTATTAGTTATCATGTATTGGTGGTTTATTCCAGTATATAGATTAAGAGATAAAATTGATTTATTTTTGGAAATGCGTGTGGACAACCAAACAACGAATCCATTTTCTAAAGAGGAAATAATGAAATATATGCATACGCTTATAGAAATCCAAAAAAACATTCAAAGTAAAAATGAATTCAAGGGACAATCTACACATTTCATGATTCAAGATAATGCACATGTATTAGAATACCGTATAAATTATTTAATGGATGGAATGTATCGAAAAAAAACGAGCAAAATTCTAATGATTGTCGTATTAACTCTTCCATTACTTACAAACAGCATTATTTTGGAGTCTGAATTTGATCCTCCAAACAGTAAGGAAATATATGATCAATCAGATATAGATAAGGGATATATTATTAAACATAAAGATGGAACATATGAATTAGTATTAGACAAAATACGTGTTAAAATATCAAATCCAAAAGATGAATGTTTTAAGGATGTTCCGATTATAGAGGAGTAAATAATTTATGAAAAAAATAATGATTATGTTAGTGTTGATTGCATCTATGAATATAGTAACACCTGTTTTAGCAAATGAAACTGAAGTCACTACAGATATTTCCATACAAAGAGAAACTAGTCTGTTAATTCAAAGATAAAAACGGAAGATTGTATAAAAGATTATGGAATCAAACATTGAATAAATGGGTTGGAGACCATTGGATTCCTTATTAATAAATTTAAAATAGTCTTTTAATATCTTTGTATAGGTGGGAATTGACATAAGTTTACTGCTTATGTATATATTCAAATTGGTATCCCTCTCCGTCTTTAAACAACGGAGTCTTGGATACCTTTTTATTTTTTAATCATATGCATTCAATTTATAACTTTCTTTGAAAGGTAAATCCATCAGATAATCACAATCCATTTCATACTAAATTAACTGCAAAATTTTATCAAAAAATTTTCAAAAGCAGATAAAAAGTATAGGATTTTATTCATTTTCTTGAATTATTGCACCTTTATATAAAGTAGAAGCAACAATATAATCCACTCTAAACAAAATTGCTTTTCAATTCCGGCTAAGACCACCATTTGTCAAAGATTGCGCCTAGCATTTGCCAGGTGCTTTTTTTATATATTATTTGTAACGATATATTGCTCAACATCTTTAATGCAAATATTATTTAATTCATATTTTGGTTTTGTTGTTTCAGGATATTTACCAACTGAATCTAACATAACTAACACATTCGTATACGGCAAATTTAATAACATAGGATCTAAACCCGTTCCAAATCCGGCGCTCTCTTTACCTATTACTGTCGCAAATCCAGTGGACTTGGAAAATCTGGCAAATGAATCGGCTGCAGAAAAAGTTTTATCACCCATAATCAAATAAACTTTTTTAAAATCAAACAATTTCTCTGATTGAATATCTATGCAATCTATATATGAAAACTTAGATTCACTTCCTTGAACATCTATGTCATACGATTCCACATATTTTTTCGATGCCCTTCCATGACCTGTTATTTTAGATTTATATCTATAATCTGCTCCACTTAAATAAGACACTAACTTTTTCCATACAATATCCGATCCACCTTCATTATCTGAAATATCAATTATTATTTTATCCCCATGAAAATCTTGAAGCTCTTCGTTTATTTGAGCCAATGAATTTAACATACTTATATCAAAAGAATGAAACTCAATCACAAAAAATTCTCCGTCTTCATAGCAATCAACACCTCTATCATTTTCTTCATGCAAATAAGAAGTGCCTTTTCCTAGTTTGGAATACGAATCAAACACCTCTTTATCCATTAGTTTCTTATAATTCCAGTTATTCTTACTGATTCTTTTGTCTTGAATTAAATTCTTATACACTTGATGTATTCTATGATATGAATCCACATCTACAATATTGAAATGGCCTTTTGTCTCATAATTGAAATAAAATTCAATTAAGTCATTTAAAAATTCACGATCATTTTTACAATTCATTATCTTATTTAAATATATTTGTTTTGTATCTAAAGTCGGAATAGTATTTAACCTAAAAGAATTTGTTTCAACCACACGTATAAAATATAAATAATCTAAAACATATCCTATTGATTTCCTATTTATATAAAAAATCCCACTCAAAAATACAAATACAATCATCAAACATATAATAAATTTTTTTCGCCATTTTCTCATATTCATTCTGCCTTTTATAAATCTCAATGCGCATGCTCAAGTAATTCATAATACATTTGTTTTGTCTTCTTTTTCGTACCCAAATTAAACACGTAAAACTTGGTTGTACCTTTTTCATTAAGAACAATATAACTTTTATTATTCGCATTGATATACACTTTACCCTTATATATGTATTTTAAAGTTTTTTCACCTTTTTTTATATTTACATTGGCATCTCCAGAATAATAATCATCATTACCCCATCGATAGCCATTAGCTACAATCTCAAACTTTACGTTATCATAAAACTGAACATCTTCTATATTATTAAGCGAAATAACTTCATTCTTTTTAAACTCTATATAATTTTCACCCAATTTAGCGTCCACTTTAGGATTATCTTTGATACTTGTATACGTAGCATAAATACCAAACACAGCAAAAACAACGAGGCCAAAAATTATTTCTACTTTCTTGTTCTCTTTTAGTTTAGGAATAAATTGAAGTGGAAGTGCAACAAGACAAGCAATCAAAAGAAGGATGAGTTCACCATAAAATCGATTATTCATAATCATTTAACCTTTCAACACTGTTTGTTTAAGCTAATAATAACATAAATGCCATTTAAGGGTGTCAAAATTCATTTTTTAGTACTCTTAAACGCGCTTTTTCTATGTACATCACATAGAATATATATTATTTAACCGCAAGTTACGATAAAAACAAATCAAATCTTTTTCATCTCAGCTATTCTAACTTTTATAATTCAATTGTTTCATCATGATATATTAAACGCGTACTTTCTTAGCACACCACTTCGAAACTAAATACAAAATTACACTATATAGTCCAATAATTATAATTCCCGCAAAATATCCAAAATAACTAGTACCTAATAGGTTCATTCCAAAATCTCTGTATGACATTGGATTGAATGTATTGATCTTCTGCATGTTTCCTAATGGCGATGCAAAAGAACAAAGACCCAAGACAACTAAAAATACAAGCAAAGATAAGTATTTGTTTTTCATAAGTTTAGATAATACAGTTATGAGTAGGACATAAAATATTGTAGACAGCACAAGTCCAAATGCTACAAATAGTGTACATTGCCACAATGGCATCAATTCCATTCCTGGCGTTGTAAACTGATTGACACTCATATTCGTTAGTCCACTTGCCACAAGCTCAATATGATCCAATCCTTGTGTATCCCAATAATGAAAACCAGTAAATCCTGGCTTATAATATAAAACCGGATAGATCAGATTCGATACACCTTTAAAAGGTACAAGAACTATCATATAAACTAAAATAGGTATGAAAACAACCAATAGAACAAAAAGCACGTCAGAAATCAAATTCCATCTTACATATTTTTTCTTTACTCCAGAAATAGTTAGAATTGTTTTTTCTGTCTTTGCTCGTCTTTCTCTTTGTTGAAACAATAGAAGTCCAACCAGCAAAGGTAAAACTACAGGCAATATATATCGAGCTATCTGTAGTGAAACACTGGATGCATCCACATATGAATATGTTATTGGAGTAAGATCATGTTTTAGCAAGTAGTCAAAGTAACGAGCCTGCTGCATTGAACAAAAATATAAATTAATATCATTTGATTTTTGTACAATTAATTTTTCATATTGCGACAAATCAGGTAATCCATATTCCTTCCTTAATTCTTCTAGAACATCTGCATGTTCAAAATAGGAATCATTAGGCATGTTTGAAGTCACCATATACCACTGTGCTTCCAACACACTCACCTTTACTTTATATTCACAATATGACTTCCAATTTTTGTCCTTTCCATCCTGCTCACCCTTATCAATGGTCTGACGTATCAAATTCACTTCATCCATAAATTCTTGGTAAAGTTCGGGATCATTCTTTTGTGAAATACTTGCTATACTAATGCCTAGTGATGTTTGATATGGACTTTCCGTAAATGATTTTGTATTCAAAATAAACAACAAAGCAATCTCACAAATGATGAATAGTACGATTAGAATCAGATTTTCTTTCCTCTTTAAATTAGATTTGATATTGAAAAGCACATAAGTCCACATTTATCTCACCAACTCTCTTTTTTTGAAACATTGTAATGAAATCAAACTACAAGACAGAAAATACATCAAGCTTATAATAGCAGCCAGGACAACCTGCTTATGAATAATCAAGTTCACAAAATCAATATGTAAAAATGGAATATACACAAAGAATCTAGAATAGCCTGTTACATTTCCTAAGACAAAGAAAAGTGCATATAGAATTAGATTTACAGCTACAATAAATCCATTATTTAAACTGCATGTAAATAACAATGAAGATATACCTACCACAAATACACTTTCTACAACTAATAGAATAATACTTTTCGCAACAATTTCTTTCACTGTATACATCTGATTAAAGTAAAAGTACGGATAATCACAATTTCCAATTCCAAAAATCAATCCAGAAAGAACGATAATCAAAAGCATCACTATTATCAAAAAAGCTGCTGCAAACAATGAAAACTTCATCTTATTCAACAGTATTTTTTGCTTTGAAATTCTTGAAACATATAAGTTTTTATAAAACCCACTTTCCATTTCCAAACCGAATATATCGCATAATAATATGCATAGGATCAACATGACAACTAAATACAGTTTTTGATTAAACAGTTCATTGAATATATTAAAAGTATTAGGTTCATATGGACTATTCAACATTTCAATATGATTCTTCTTTAGATATTTCAACTGCTTTGTTTCATTCTGCAAAGTTTGAACATCTCTTTTCTCAAAATCATTAATGATATACCCCTCATTATTTGCCTGTAACATCAAATGATTCCAGCTCAATTTTGATTCTATAAATTCATCTGTTTTATTTTCACTGTTGTAGTAAAAGTGGATCAGACCACTCGCATTGCGATACACCTTTTTCCAAAATTCAGACTCTTCTTCACTTCCTGCTTCATCCATTCTGTTTTCAGAAATTCGATAGGCCTTTTGATAGATTTTGATTTGAGATTCATTATAGTGTTTATCCATATATACGTTATAACCAATAAAACAAACGAGAAAGAATACTAGAAATCCAAATACACCGACATTTCGTTTATTAAAGATAAACTTTTTAAGTTCGTACATCATAATGATGCCTCTTGAATAAACTCATTGTATACATCTTCTAATGTTTTGTGTATTTGAGTAATATTCTTCACTTGAACCCCTTGTTTTTCTAAATTTGAAAGTACTTCCATAACAGAATTTACTTCTAATTTATAGGTGTTTCCTGTTTGTTCTATGATTTGCAAGTCTGATTGATCTGGTATTTTTCTATCCGTTTCTAATACATATACATTTTCTTTTTCTTCCATGGAAATCTCTTTGATTTTCCCAAAATGAATACCTATAATTCGATCTGCGATTTTTTCAATTTCACCTAACTGATGACTTGAAATTAGTAAAGCTACATTCTTTTCCTTGGCCAAACGTATCAATTCTTCACGTAAGCCTTGAATCCCTGTAGCATCCAATCCATTCATTGGTTCATCTAGTAACAATACTTTAGGTTCTTTCATTAAAGCCACAGCTAAACCTGTTCTTTGTTTCATGCCCATGGAATATTGGGATACTGCCTTAGTTTTCAGCTGAGAACCAATCTGAGTAAACTCCATCATTTCATGTAGTTTTTCTTTTGAAGCATGATTTAAAGTGGCCATTAATTCCAAATTTTCTTTACCTGTCATATTTTCAAATAATCCAGGACCTTCAATCATACACGAAACATATGATAATGCTTTTTCCCTTTGTTTAACTACATCTTCTTCGCAAATAGAAATAGTTCCTTCGTCCATATTTATCAAATTACACATACATTTCATTAATGTGCTTTTCCCTGCACCATTTTGTCCAACAAAGCCAACTATTTCACCAGGTTTCATACTAAAAGAAACATGATTTAATACAATTTTATCTTTGAAACTCTTAACTACATTTTTCACCTCAACTACATTTTTCATCTTTCTCATCCAACTTTCTTTTTTGTAACAGCACATCATACACGACAAAATAACTAGTAACTATGTATATTTATAGATTAACTGTAACTATTTTACATAGTAATGTAAGCGCACTATATTTTACTGTAACCTTTTACATATTATATATCACCTGTAGTTTATTTATTCAATAACTTTTTTTATGATTTAACATATCCAAAATAATCTTACATGAAAATAAACTCAGACCGCTCACCGACACTATTCTTGATCATATTAAAAAATCATCTTATACAATTTCAAAAGGTAAATTTTTTCAAGATGATCATTCAAAAATCGAATAATAAAAAAGAGAGTCATTTCATAAATTGAAGTGGCTCCCTTCGTGGATTGGGTGGCTCCGTCACCATGGAATATTCAGTAATAATTCAATCCATTACTGATTCATAAATAAATGGTAAAAATAATTCTTTTTGCAAAGCAAATCTTCAAATGATCCATGTTCTACAAGTTTTCCATGTGATAAAACCAATATATCATCAAATTCCTGTAGCATTTTTTTATGAATCTTATGTGTTACATAAATTATGGTTTTATCAGTCAATTCTATAATATTACTTTCTATTTTTTCAGTATTAATACTGTCAAGACTTGATGTAATCTCATCACACAACAATAAATTATGACAATGTAGTTTTGCCCTTGCGATAGATATTCTTTGGATTTGTCCTCCTGATAAATTGCCTGCATCTTCAGAAACAAATTGATTCAAATCTAAATCTGAAATGTTCGCAAATTCCATTGCACTTGTCAAATCTTCTTCAGAAAAATTCTCTCCTAAGCACAAATTTTCTCGAATAGTTCCTGAAAATAAATGTTCTTCTTGCCGGATGATTACCGGTTCTTTGTCAAATGAAATGATTCTTCCTTTTTGAATTGAATAATAACCCAAAATCAATTTTAATAAAGTCGACTTCCCTGATCCGCTGTCTCCAACAATCGCATATTTTTTTCCTTTATCAAATTGGAAAGAAAAATCCTTGAACATAGATTCTTTGTTTGGAAATCCGAAACTCACATGTTCAAAACAAACTTTATTTTGATTTTCTGAAATAAGAAGTGTTTTATCAGTTTCCTTCTTATCAATCATTCTAATCAATCTATCATTAATGCCTTTAATAGCCACAAAATTTCCATAATACGAGGCCATAGTATACAAACAATCAATAAAATTATTTGAAAGTGTCACCACAGACATGAAATATGTAGCACTAAAATATCCCTTTGAACTCAATATTGCTAATGCTAAAATAAAAAACATTTGTCCAATTACCGCTACGGAATTGGCATATGTTGTATTTAACTGAGTAAAGAAATTAAAGTGGAAACATTTATTCTCATAATCATCAATATTCTCTTCACCTTTACGAATATAATGTGGTAGAACACGATAATCTTGAATGATATCGAAACATTGAAATAACTCTCTCAATTTTGAATTATATTCTTGGCTTTGTTCAGATAATTGATTAGATGATTTCTTTAATATCTTCGCAAACAGACGTGGAACAGCTATCGTAAATATAGCTATCAAATCCATCATAAAAAAGACAGTCCAGTTTACATGTATTAAATAAAAACAAATACACAAAAACACAACGCATTGAGTAATCATTGACAAAAAAGGAAAGAAATAATTATCATCGACCATTTTTACATCATTTGTAAATAAAGATAAATATGATCCAATCGAGTTCTCATAAAATTCATTATGATTTTGATTAAATATACTACGATAAATATCTTTGGATAAGTCTGCCCTTAATTTCTGTCTATATTTTGCTTTATATCTAGAATTCAAATATGAAAACAAAGCTTGATAAATCATAAAAGCTACGATCAGCCATAAGCTCACAGTTATTTTAGATGCATCTTGATTTAAAAAAATGCCAGAAACATTTTCAATAATATAGGCTAAAAATAGGGGCGTTAAACATGTTAATAAATTGATAATCAGTGTGAAGCAAAATAATATTTTATTCTTTTTTATATATCTAATCATAATTGAATCTCTTATATACTCTCAGTGAATCTTTCTATATATCTAATATTGTAAACTTTTTTGCTTCATTTTTCAATCGTTTTTCATCATTTTCACTACCATACAAATGCATATCAGACAGTCAAAAGAGTATCACCATAAACAAGGACTATCACAGTACCTATGAAGACCACCCATTGCACCACATTTAAATCTAATAGCTTATATTTCAAAAGAAAATCATAAATTGAATCCTTGGAAAATCGTGATCAAAAAGCTATAGAGTGTTGTTCCAACGAGGAATGCATACAGTGAGTTGGGTTTGAATTGGTATTTTTTTCCAATTTATCACGAATATCTCCAACTTCATCAGATACACTTTTATTGATTTTAGATTCTTTCTCTTTCAGTTCTTTTTCTCGATTGTCCAGTCTTTCTTCCTGTTCCTTCACTTCTCTGTTCTAATCTTTACAATAAAGATAAATCACTATGACTAAATTTATACAGATATAAAGAGTTATAATAATACTTAATACATTTTTTAATTCATAATAACCATCAACCAAACGTGTAAATAGCGTCATACTTGCGCTTACTAACATAATAGATATCCCAGAAAACTGTGCAAATTTATCTTTCATATTATCCATCATCCCTTTCCGTTATAATCAAAATACTCGTTCGAATTAAAATTTGTTCACATTATTATGATCATTATCCTCTAATATACCTGCTAAGATTAAAAATTATTGGTTCCCATGGGTATCAATCTCCTTATGTGTTTTTATAGATTATAAATCAAAATTCAATGCTAATAATACTATTACAGTTCAATAATAGATAATATTATTCACTTCTCTATAGTTTTTATTTACATCATTTTTATAAAAATATAAGTCTTATAAAACGGATATTTTTTGATATCTAAAAGAGTAGGGTCGTATCAGCAATCCCTCCCTTTTTATTTGTTGTTCGAGCCCAATATTAGCTATAAACCGTTTTGGGGTATATGCGCCCCTTATACTGTTTTATGAAATAAGACAAATTGCCTTATCAGATTATTAACAAATAAGACTTAATGTATTGATATTATTCTTAATTAATCCATATATGAAAAACCGTTCCTAAAGTATCATCACATTTTAACTGAAGCGTGATAGTACCTTTTAGTATATCATACACAATCAATTGATTCTCCGTAAGAAGTAAAAGATGATTTAAGTCTAATCTTTTAATATCTACAATTCTTTCATTTTCAGAAATGGCATACGGTGAAATATCAACAAATTCGTTTTGCAATGTTTCATAATTAAAAATAGTAAAACCCAGTTTATCTATAGTTATCGATTCATGTGATATAGCAAGATGGTACTACGTCAAGAAAAAGGACTTATAAAATAGATAAATTTTAAATTCTAATG
>OHAY01003412.1_pt1 | contig 10911 bp, 10 predicted proteins | sample 1577191 | NCBI WGS metagenome assembly OHAY01 (sample SAMEA3541504, study PRJEB24748) | human gut metagenome | biome: human gut; feature: human-associated habitat; material: faeces | place: China | collected 2012 | reverse complement strand
GGCGTATGAACTTAACCTCACCGACGAGCAGTATGAGGCAGCATACGAGATAAACCTCGACTACCTGATGGGTGTGCGCACCGTCGACGACCTGTATGGTCCCTATTGGGAGCGTCGTAACCTCGATCTCAGCTACATCCTGCTGTCGTGGCAGTATCGTGCTTTCTGTGACGCCGCCTATTTCTATCGTCCGCTCTACTGGAACGCAGGCTATTGGCATTTCGGTGTTTATGCCCGCTACCCGTATCGCGACTATTTCTTCTTTGGCCGTCCCACCGTTTACATAGAGTATCGTGGCGGTCACAGCTGGCACATGAACGGTGGTCGCTCATGGTATCGCGACCGTCGCATCTGTCCGCCGCATCATAACAACTATTTCGGAATGCGCGACGGCTTCCGTCGTGGCGATTTCGGCAACGGCTATAGCGGCAACCCCAGCAGCCGCACCCAGTTCGGCACAGCCCAGCGCCCGCCGATGATGAACAACGGAACCATGTCGTTCGGCAACGCTAACCGCAACAACAGCTCGTTCGGCAACGCCAACCGCAACAATTCGTTCGGCAATGGCAACGTTAACGGCAACAACGCTCAGTTTGGTTCGGGTCGCCGCTCCTCAGCTTCTTCTCGTGGCAACAGCGCTTTTGGCAGCAATGGTCGCGAGAGCAGCACCCGCAGCACCGTCGGCAACTCGCAGAGCACCTTTGGCAGCAGACGCTCAGGCTCAACGACAAGCACGCCCCGCAACACGTTCTCACCCAGTCGTAACGAGGGTAGCTCATCGTCATCAGGCTCAAGCTTCGGCTCAGGTCGTCGCTCTTCATCATCGTTTGGTGGCGGACGCGGTAGCTCTTCGTTCGGAAGCAGCAGTCGTCCAAGCGCCCCCAGCGTAGCCCCAAGCCGCGGCAACAGTTCGTTCGGCGGCAGCCGTAGCGGTGGAAGCTCATTCGGCGGTGGTCGTAGCGGTGGAAGCTCGTTTGGTGGTGGCCGTAGCAGCGGTGGCTCATTCGGTGGCGGCAGCAACCACGGTGGTGGCGGTCATGGCTCGTTTGGCAGCAGAAGATGAATTAAGTGAAGAGTGAAGAGTGAAGAGTGAAGAATTCTATAGCTTAAACTTTTGAGTCAAAGAGCTTGTTAAGTGAAGAGTGAAGAATTCTATAGCTTAAACTTTTGAGTCAAAGAGCTTATTTCATTATACATTAGATAAAAAGGATTATAAAAGAAATATTATTGGTCTATTTGGTTTCTCACGATTTGCAAGGGAAGAATGCTCCCGAGCAAGTCGTGAGACTTTTTATGCACGATGCTCGTTTATCACAGCTCAATCATGCTCATTTGTCACAGCTCCAACACTCGCACCTCAGCGTTTTTCATCGGCACAATCTTGTTTGTGGGCTTGTCATAATAGACGCTTTGTATGGCTTTGTTAATGATGCCGTGGCCCACGGCTAAGACCGTCTTTCCGGGATAGCTGCGACGTATGAACTCGATGAAGCGTGCCGCACGCGCTTTCAGGTCGTCCATCGTCTCAATGTCGTCAGGCCATGGCTCTCCTTTCAGGTCGGGTATGTAACGCCCCGTGAAACTTCCCCAGTCGCGCTCGCGCAGCAGAGGCGTGGTCACAACAGGTGCTTTGTGGGGTAGGGCTATGATGTGGCAAGTGTCGATGGCGCGTTTGAGATCGCTCGACACGAAAGCGTCTATTTTCTTGTCTGCCATCTCTTTCGCCACCACCTCAGCCTGTTCGCGTCCGTGGGTGGTGAGCTGTCCTTGAGTCTGTCCTTGCATTATCTGGTTCACGTTGTCCACCGTTTCGCCGTGGCGCGTGAGCAAAAGGGTTGTATGTGTCATTGCTTGTTTTCTTTCTTTTTTTTATTTTCTTTGTTCCTTTTCTTTTTTTTCGACTGCAAAAGTAATGATAATTCGCGATTTTTTGATAATTTTGCCAATGTAAGTTTTGCTTACGAAACAGAAACAATTCTATCCCCCACAAACACCTTTTCATTATGGACAATCTGTTGCTTAGCGCAGCCATTGGCGACATCGCAGGAAGCGCATACGAGTTTAATGCTACAAAGAAAGAGGAAGACGTGGTGTTCTTCCATCCGAAAGCCAAGTATACCGACGACACGGTCTGCACCTTCGCCTGTGCCGAGGCGCTGCTTCGCGACCTCGACATGGGTGACAACCTGCACACACGTTGCCGTCAGCACCCGTGGGTAGGTTATGGAGGCAACTTCATGAGATGGGTCTGCTCGCCCAACCCTGAACCCTACAACAGCTTCGGCAACGGCAGCGCCATGCGCTGTTCGGCGGCAGGATGGCTGGCAGAGAACGTGGTCGATTGTGTGAGCATGGCATCAGCCACCGCCATGCCCACCCACAACCACCCCGAGGGCATCAAAGGTGCGGTGGCGACAGCCCTCACCATCTTTTTCTTAAAGACAGGACGTGGTGCCGACTATGTGAAAGAGCATGTGCTTCAACGTTATTATCCCGAGTGGGCATCGCTCTCTTACGACGACATAAAGCCGCGCTACACTTTTGACGAGACATGCCAAAAGACCGTGCCCGCGGCCCTCATATGCCTTCTTTCTTCTTACGGCTATGTCGACTGTCTGCGCCGTTGCATAGCTCTTGGCGGCGATGCCGACACGCTCTGTGCCATTGCCGGCCCCATGGCCTATGCCATGTATCGCGAGATACCTGCCGCGTTGGTCGATGCCGCTCTTGACATGTTGCCCGAATGGATGTTGAAGGTCAATGCCGAGTTTGACCGCGAGTGTGGGCGTCATCTCATCATACGCGAAAAACGGTTGCCGCTGCCCGCCTTCTTCACAAGAAAGGTTAAGGGACAGATGCGCACGCTTGTCGACATGCTTGCCGCTCTGAACGCGCGACAGGGCTTCTCATCGCCCGATGAGGCTTACAACGCGCTCATGGAGATCTTGGAGATGGCTCGCATGGGCGGCGATGAGGTGGCGTTCAACTGTAGCTTGCGTGCCATGTGGTGCTACGCCAAAGAGTGTTTCCGCGATGGCCATTTCGACATAGACCTGCTGCGCGACCGTCTCTCGCCCGTGGGCTATCATGGCGTGTATGGCGCTTACCGCGACTATGTGGTCGACAAGACCATCCGCCTGGTGGCTTATCTCAACGAGTTCAGGCGTTACACCAGTGCCGACGACCTGTGCAACGATTTCTTCAAAGCCTCGGGTGGCGTGAACCATTGCGGTCCTAACCCCGAAGACTATTATTTCGCTTTTAGCCCCGACGTGAAAGAGACGTTCCGCCGATACCTGCAACGCTTCTGGCCGGAGCTGGCGCCCACAGGACAGCTCGACGGCAACCTGTTGCGCGAGTTTATGTATCGCCGCCATGAGCGCGGCGTGCGCAAGTATGGCTTGGCGGCTGTGCTGCAACGCAACTTCCGCGACGAGGATGTAAGTTGTGGCGTTACGGTGAAGAAAGCCTGGCGTGGCGGAGCTGCCCCCACCTACATGTACGGCAAAAACGTGTGGGGCAGAGACCCGCGCTACCCTGACCGTCATTACGTCAAGGCATGTGTGGCAAGACCTTATGGCGCCAACGAGGTACAAGACATGTATGAGTATCAGCTTGTTCACTCCATTCTTAAGGAAGACAAACATTATGTTGAGACAGGCAATTGCTTTGTGCCGCTCGAAGACACCACCTTGCCCGTGTTCATCTGCTATGGAGGCATGATGCTCTTCGACACCCAAGAAGAGAAAAACAAGTTTATATGGAGCCTGCTCGACGACTGGCGCAAGGCAAACAACGGGGGAGACGAGTGATGGGTGTAAGCATTTTCGGACATGAGATAAGCGTCAAAACCACCGACTGCTGTCATGGCGACACACCCGGATCAAGGGTGCCGCCCGCCGTAAACCTCTTTGTCAAGGTCACCGATGGTTGCAACGCCCGTTGCCTGTTCTGCTCCAACGCTGGCGCTCCTCACACCACGGGGCCGTTTGACACGGCTAAGCTCTTCAGCGTGGTTGATGAGCTGCAACGCAACCGCATCATCATCAACCGCTTCAACATAACGGGTGGCGAGCCTGCTGTGGTGGCGCCGCTGGTGGAGGAGCTGCTGCAGGAGCTGTCGAAAAGCCGGTATGACGACATACATGTTCACCTTAACACCAACGGACTGCTGCCTTCGTCGCAGCGTCTCATGCAGCACCCTCGCTTCGATTCTGTCTCCATGTCGCTCCACCACTACGACCGCCAACGGCTGTCAGAGCTTTATGGCACGGAGATCCTGCCGTCGGCGCTTCGCTTTGAGGGCATTGACATGATGAAGCTCAACGCCAGCTGTAACCTCGTGCGCGGATATGTCGACTCCACCGCCGAGGCTCATCGCATGATGAACTTCTGCCTCGACCTCGGCATCACACGCCTCGGTTTTGTTGCTCTTATGGATGTTAACGCCTATTGTCATGAGCGGTTCGTTCCTCTCTCTGCCTTGCAGCTCGACACCATACCTCATTGCTATTTTACCGAGAGCCGCAACCGTGGGCGCAACTGCTGTTGCAGCAATTATCTCTACAACCGCAATCTGCGGGTGCTCGACATCTACATGCGCCATTATGTCAACCGCGCCTACTGTGAGTCGTCGCTGCTCTTCGACGGCAAGCATCTGAGGCAGGGGTTCGGGAACGATAACATTATTTTTTGACTGAAGTTGCTGGTGATGGAATTTAAAAAGGAAGTTAACTCGCTTTGCGAGTGAAGATAACGGACATGTGCAAAATTTTTTGAGATCTAATGTTTCTCAAAAGCATAAAAACGAATGAAGACAAACGACAACATAGCAGCGCTGTTTGAGCAACGCAAGCATCAGCCACAATGGAACACCTCCTATCCGTTGCGTCCTGACCATTGGGCACGCTACCGATGGGGCGGGGACGAGCTGTCTTTCGGTGGCAAGCAACCCTTCGGTGGCAAGCGACCCTTCGACGGCAAGCAGCAACCCTTCGTTGGCAAGCAGGTTTTGCCTTTCGACGGCGAGCAAGAGCTGTCGATGTATGTCCACGTTCCTTTCTGCAAACGGCTGTGCTCGTTTTGCGAATACACGCGCATGGTGCTGCCCGATGAGGCCACGCAAACCCATTATGTGGATGTCGTGCGGAGCGACATTAGGCGTTTCCGTGATGCCCAGCTGGGCCCGCAGCAGCTCCGGCATGCCGCCGGGCTCGTCGGTGCTGAGGACCCCCGGGGGCTTCACCGCCACGGCAATGCGCTTATCTGCGTACAGAAGTTCCATATCACTGGGCGCCTTCACCGGTGCAGACGCTTTCGCCCACGGTTCCGTCCCAGGCGTCCAGGCTTTCGCTGTACTCCACCCGGCCGATGGAGCAGCCCTCGCCGATGCGGACCCGGCGGCCCCGGACCACGTCGGCCTGGGTGTATTCCAGGTCCACGTCGTCGCCCTCGATGTCCCCCACCTGGGCGCAGGAGACGCTGCCGTGGAACAGGCCCAGCAGGGGAACCTGGGTGGGCTTATAGATGCGGATGCTGCTGCCGCCGATGCTGCCGATGCGGATGCCCCGGCTGGCGGAGATCTCCACGGTTTCGGCGTTCAGCAGGCCCTGGATCACGGCGCTGCCGGTGAGATGGACGCTTTCGGCCTCCACGCCGCCGGACACCCTGGCCCCGCCGGAGCAGTGCAGTCGTCCGCAGTGGATCTCTCCCGCCTCCAGGCCGCCGGACACGTCTACCTCGCCGCCCTCCAGGCTGCCGTCCACCTTCAGCGCGCCGGAGCTGTGGACCCGGCCGTTGGCCCGGAGACTGCCCTCGCACCGGGTGGAGCCGGAGCATCCCAGCTCCTGGCAGGCGATGTCGCCGGTGACACGGCTGCTGCCGCTGCACCGGATCTCCCCGGCGCAGTCCACGTCCCCTTGGACCCTGGCGCTGCCGGAGCAGCGCAGGCTCTCGCAGCGCAGGCTGCCCTGGACCTTGCCCGATCCGCTGATGGAAACCAGGCGGTATTCGCCGCCGGGCATGGCGCTGCTGCCGGAAATTTTCATATCCATGATGTCGTTCATAATGTGACCTCCCTTAATAGTTGCAGTATGTCCTCTTGGTGCGTCCCCTCCGCCACTACGGCGCTGCGGACCTCCTCCAGGGGAAATTCCCTGCGGCCATAGGCCGTTTCGATGATGAGCTTTCGCCGGGCCAGCACCGTCTGGCGCTTTTCCGCCAGGCTGGCCGCCAGCTCATCCAGCGTCTGGTGCTCCTTGTTGTCCAGGATCAGCCGGATCCGCTGGCAGATCTGGTCCCGGCGGAAAAATGTCTCCTGTCCGGTGGAAGTGGAGCGGCGCAGAAACCACGCCTCCGGGATCAGTCCCATCCGCTTCCACCGATACAGGGCCCCGTAGGAGATGCCGAACGTCTCCAGCAGCTCCTTCTTGGAAATCAACTCCTCGTCCATACCCTTCCTCCCTGCCATAATAGGTTATCGTACGGCGTTGCGTAACAATGTTCCGTAACACTGTTATGATAATAGCATAACAGTGTTACGTTGTCAATAGGGGCAGGAAAAATTTTTGAAAAGACCAAAAAATCCCGGTGCCGAAGCACCGGGATTTTTCGTTATAGCAAGCCCCTTCGGGCATTTTCACTTTACCGCTCCATGATGGGATAGCCCTGGGCACGCAGAGTCTCATATATCTGCTGCACATGGAGGGCGTCCCGGGTCTCCACCAGCAGGTGCACCACGCAGGAGCCCACCGGGGCCTTCAGGTTGCCCCGCTCGTGGTTCACCTCCAGCACGTTCACGCCCATGTCGGACATGATGTTCAGCAGAGTGGCCAGGGTTTTGGGCTGATCCGGCAGCACCGTGGCGAAGTTGGCGGTGCGCCCGGCCTTGGCCAGGCCCCGGGTGATGATTCGCTCCAGCATGGTCACGTCCACATTGCCGCCGGACAGCAGGGCGCACACGGTCTTGCCCCGCAGGTCCACCTTGCCGTACATGGCGGCGGCGATGCCCACGGCTCCCGCGCCCTCGGCCACCAGCTTCTGCTTCTCCAGCACCGACAGGATGGCCCCGGCGATCTCGTTTTCGCTGACGGCCACCACCTTGTCCACATACTGGCGGCACATTTCAAAGGTCAGGTCCCCGGGGGTCTTGACCTGGATGCCATCGGCAATGGTGTGCACGCTGGGCAGGGTCAGAATATGCCCGGCCTCCAGGGACTCCACCATGCTGGCGGCTCCGGCGGCCTGTACGCCGATGACCTGGCAGGAGGGCTTCAGATGCTTCACGGCATAGGCCAGACCCGAGATCAGTCCGCCGCCGCCGATGGGCACCAGGATCACGTCCACATCCGGCAGCTGCTCCAGAATCTCCAGACCGATGGTGCCCTGACCGGCCATGACCCGATAGTCGTCAAAGGGATGGATAAAGGTCAGCCCCTGCTCATCCCGCAGGCGCACGGCCTCGGCATAGGCGTCGTCATACACGCCGTCCACCAGCACCACGTTGGCCCCATAGCTGCGGGTGGCCTGGATCTTAGAGATAGGAGCCCCGGCGGGGATGCAGATGGTGGCGGGGATCTTCATATCCCGGGAGGCAAAGCCCACGCCCTGGGCATGGTTGCCTGCGGAGCAGGCGATAACGCCCCGGCGCTTCTCCTCGTCGGACAGGGTGGCGATCTTATAGTACGCGCCCCGCAGCTTGAAGGCCCCCGTCTTCTGCAGGCAGTCCGCCTTCAGATAAAAGTCGCAGTCCGGCACCAGGCCCGGCGCGTGCAGCACAGGGGTCTGGTTGATAACGGGGGACAGCACCCGGCGTGCGTCCTGGAGCATTTCCATAGAGATCATATTGTTGCCTCCTTGATTCTGTTCTATATACAAAATCCTATTTTTTGTTCCTATGCCATGTACTACCATGATACCCTCTCCCGCCGCGATTGTCAATTCCTCTTTGGGCAGAGAGCCGCTTTTTTCGCAATATAGACGGAAAAAAGTGACCCGTCCGGCCCTTAAGAGCCGGACGGGAGGGACAAATCACCGGTTTATCTTCTGTCCATGGGCACATAGGCCCGGCCTGCCAGCAGGTCCGTCAGATACTGCCGCACCTGCTCCGGGTCGGCGGGGTCCCGGACCCGGCTCCGCAGGTCCGCCATCATCTGCACCACCTTGGTGTTGGCTCCGCCGTGGCGGGGATCCTTCAGGGAGCACAGGGAGGCCGTCATGGCGGAATAGGTGTCGGTGCCGGTGGAGGTGGTCACATGGTTGGTGAAGGTGGAGTTGTTGCTGCCGTGGTCGGCGTGGAGGATCAGCGCCGCGTCCAAAGCCCGGGCCTCCAGGTCCCGGACGTCATAGCCCCGGTAGTACAGCACGCCGGGGCATGGAATGGTGTCCTGACCGTCCACGGTGCAGCCCTTTACCTCGGATATGCGGGTGAGGCTGGTGAGGACGCCCCGGCCCGTGGCGTCCCGCAGTCCCCGCTTCACATCATATTTTTCATAGAGCTGCCGGTCAATGTGGGCGTTTTTGCAATTCCAACACGATAAACTTGCAAAATCAATACGCAAAATGAAAATATTTTTACCAATATGCAGGATTCAATGAGCAATTATGCAAAAATTCCGCGGCAGAGGCCCTCCCCTGCCGCGGAATTGAAAACCGGGCAAAGCTGTGCTATACTATATTACAACTGTGCGAATATCTCGCCGATGGGGCCGTCGATGGTCAGGTCCGCTCCCACGCCGCTGCCGGTCTGGCCCTTGTTCACCACCACCAGGTGGCGGCCCCGGAAATACTGCACCAGCCCCGCTGCCGGATACACCACCAGGGACGTGCCGCCGATGATCATCAGGTCCGCCTGGCGGATATAGTGGACGGCCTTGGCCAGAACGTCCTGGTCCAGGCTCTCCTCATACAGCACCACATCGGGCTTGATGTCCCCGCCGCAGGCAGGGCACCGGGGCACGCCGGTGGAATGCAGGATGGTGTCCAGCCCGTAAAAGGCCCCGCATTTTTCGCAGTAGTTCCGCAGAACGCTGCCGTGCAGCTCCAGCACCTCCCGGCTTCCCGCCTTCTGGTGCAGGCCGTCGATGTTCTGGGTGATCACGGCCTTCAGCTTCCCCTCCTGCTCCCACTGGGCCAGCTTCCGATGGGCGGCGTTGGGCTGGGCCCAGGGGGCCAGCATCTTGGCCCGGTAAAAGTCGTAAAACTCCGCCTTGTGGCGGACATAGAAGCTGTGGCTGAGGATGGTTTCCGGCGGGTATTGGAACTTCTGGTGATACAGGCCGTCCACACTGCGGAAATCCGGGATTCCGGACTCCGTGGACACTCCGGCCCCGCCGAAAAACACCATGTTGTCCGATTCCGCCACCCACTGCCGCAGCTTTTCGATCCATTCCGTCATCCGTAAGACCTCCATTTCTTGAATTTATAAGGAGTATGCCATGAACATTCAGATTTTCGGGGCCCGCAAGTCCTTCGACACCAAGAAGGCGGAGCGCTGGTTCAAGGAGCGCCGCATCAAATACCAGTACATCGACCTGGACAGCAAGGGCCTGTCCCCCGGGGAGTACCGCAGCATCCGGGCCGCCGTGGGCTATGACGCCCTGGTGGACCGGGACAGCCCCGACTACCGGGAGCTGGGGATTGACTATCTTCTGCCCCAGGCGGCGGCGGAGAAGCTGCTGGAAAACCCCTGGCTGTTCCGGGCGCCCATCGTCCGCAACGGCCGCCAGGCCACCGTGGGCTACTGCCCCGACGTGTGGAAAACCTGGGAATAGGGGCATTATACCACAAAAATCTGCTGGGGGACAGCCCCGGCGGAAAAATGCGCAAAAAAACAGGTCCGCTCCAGCGGACCTGTTTTTTTTATGGAGTGAGGCGATTACTTGTTGGCCAGAGCCTTGTCGGCAGCAGCCATTTCCTGGAAGATGCCCTGGTGCTTCTTGGCGGTGACAGCCTTGATCACCAGCAGGGTGCCGATCATCAGGACGATGGCGATGATCATGCAGACCACGACGTTCTGCACCAGACCGGCGATGATGAAGCTGACGAAGGACACGGCAGCCACGGTGACGCCATAGGGGATCTGGGTGGCCACGTGGTTCAGGTGGAAGCAGTGGGCACCGGCGGAAGCCATGATGGTGGTGTCGGAGATGGGGGACAGGTGGTCGCCGCACACACCGCCGGCGCAGGAGGCAGCCAGGCCGATGGACAGCAGGGTGGACTGATCATACCAGTCAAACACGGCGCAGACCAGGGGGACCATGATGCCGATGGTACCCCAGGAGGTACCGGTGGCGAAGCCGATGAAGCAGGCCACGATGAAGATCACGGCAGGCAGGAACTTGGCCAAGCTGCCGGTGCCTTCCATAATGCCGCCGACGAAGTCGCCTACCATCAGGCCATTGTCACGGCACAGGCCGCACAGGGTCCAGGCAAAGCACAGGATCAGAATGGGGGAGATCATCTGGATGAAGCCGTTGGGGATGGACTCCATGGACTTGGTGAAGCCGATGAGGCCCCGCAGCCAGTAATAGATGAAGGTGAACACCAGGGCCACGATGGAGCCCAGGCACAGGCCGGGACCGGCGGAAGCATCGGAGAAGGCCATGACGAAGTTCTGATAGTTCTCACTTTCGGTGTCGAACATACCGCCGGTCCAGACCAGGCCGATGATGCACAGGGCGATCAGGACGATAACGGGCAGCAGCAGGTCCAGCACGGAGGAGTGCTTCTCGCCTTCCTCATAGTCGTCGGCGCCTTCGAAGGGACGCTCGGGGGTGGTGAACAGATCGTCCTTCACCTGGGCATTGTACTCATGGGTCAGCATGGGGCCGTAGTCAATGTTCAGCACGGAGATGGTGATGACCATGATCAGGGTCAGGATGCAGTAGTAGTTCCAGGGAATCTGGCTCAGGA
>OHAY01003409.1_pt1 | contig 10926 bp, 10 predicted proteins | sample 1577191 | NCBI WGS metagenome assembly OHAY01 (sample SAMEA3541504, study PRJEB24748) | human gut metagenome | biome: human gut; feature: human-associated habitat; material: faeces | place: China | collected 2012 | reverse complement strand
CGGCCAGAATACCGTTCTGGACATAGGTCAGCTGGGCGGCATCCTCGGCGGTGTACATGCCGTAGTTGACGACCTCATGGCCCATCGGCTCAACGACCTTGCGCAGCGTGGATTCGATCAGTGCGTTCTTGGCGGCCTGACTATTCTCATTGATCAAAGCGATTTTCATATTTTTTTCTCCTTTTATCGTTGTATATCAGCGGACAAGCTGACGGAAATATGTGGTATTGATGCTCTTGTCGTTCTTGGCCATCTTGGCAATGCAGCCATCCAACGTGCGGGCCACATCGTCAAGGCTGCGCCAGTCGGCAGCCTGCGGCTTGACCTCTTCCTCGAGCCAGGGGGCCACATCGGTGTGGGAGCAGGCACCCTCGATGAGGTAGGCACCCGGACGGGCGGCCTGGGTCTGCGGCTCATAGCCATCGGCGCTGCCCAGCATCGTCATAACGAACTCGCCTTTGCGGTTGCGCCCGCCCACGATAAGCCGGACGCCCACAGGCTGTACCTGAACCTCGGCGGCCTTCTCGCGCAGGATCTTGACGACCTTCTCCAGCGTCAGGTACTGGGTCTGGTACTCGTCCACTGCGTTGATGATCTGCACGGCGGCCAGGGTGTCGCCCGCAAAGCCCACCAGCACATTGCGGTTCACCTTGCGGACCTTGGGCAGTTCGTCGCTGATGATGTGGGGCTTATCGCCGGTGATAGGCTCCTCGACATAGCGGCCATCGCTGACCATGGCGCAGAAGGCATCGCCGCAGACGGCTAAAATTGCACTCATATTGGTACTTCCTTTTATTATAAAGATTCTACTGCCTATTGTAACAAAAAAAGGGGCGCACCGCAAGGTACGCCCGGGGATGAGCAGGTTTATTTGCTGACCTTGATGAGGTCTGCGCCGGGTTCGACGGTGCCGGAAGCAACGACCTCGACACCGGCAAAGTCGTCGGTGTTGGTGATGACGGTGATGACCACAGCGGGGTGGCCGGCAGCGGCGATCTTGGTAAGATCCATCTCCAGCAGCAGGTCGCCCTTCTTGATCTTATCGCCCACCTTGACCTTGGGGCTGAAGCCGTCGCCCTTCATCTCGACGGTATCCACGCCGACGTGGATCAGCACCTCGACATCGCCGATGCCCTGGATGCCCAGTGCGTGGCCGCTGTCCGGGGCCTGGGTGATCTCGCCGTCGATGGGGGCGTAGACCTTGCCCTCGGTGGGGTCAATGCCGCAGCACTGGCCCAGGATGCCCTGTGCAAAAACCTCATCGGGGATCTGCTCCATCGGCACCACGGCGCCCTTGGCATCGGCAGCCAGCACCAGCGGGAAAGCCGGGGCAGCGGGGGCAGCGGGTTCAGCAGACTTTTTCAGAAAATCAAAAAATCCCATCTCAGATATTCTCCTTTACAATGTCCCGCAAAGTGGGGAACGGTTTGTTTAAAGTATACCGCAATTGGATGCGAAAAGCAACGGGAATTTGCGGCTGTTTAAATGGCTCCCCTCAAGGGGAGCCTTTTTGTATCTGCCTTGTCACAACAACACCTTCACCGCGCGGATGGCCTGCCAGGTGATGGCGGCCATTTCCTCCGGCGGGGGCTGGCAGCCGGCATCCTGCCAGGCTACGATGCTGCCAAAGCAGCCGTTTACCGCAAAGGCCAGCAGATATTGCTGGCGCTGGGTGCCGCCGCCGTTGGCCTGCAGCTGCCCTAAGCAGCGGCGGGCGATCAGCTCCTTGGCGTTGCGGGTAAAGTCCGACTCCCAGTTTTTGCCGTAGAAGGCATGGCAGACTTCGGGGTTGTCGTTCATGTAGCTGAAAAGCGCGGTCAGCGCGGGGGGAACATCCTCCCGGCTGATGTTGGGGATCAGGTTATCCATCAGGCTTTCCAGCCGCGCCAATTGGACAGACTCCATCTGTTCCATCAGGGCGTAAATATCGGCATAGTGGAAATAAAAGGTGCCGCGGCTGATCCCGGCAAGCTCGGTCAGTTCCCGCACCGTGATCTCCCGCAGGCTTTTTTGCTGCAGCAGATGGATCAGGGCTTCGTACAGTCGTTGCTTGGTTTGGCGCACACTTCGGTTGGCATCTCCCTTAGCGTTCATTGCGCACACCACCTTCCGGCGTATTTGTATAGTTAAAGAATAGTCGTTTTGGGGCGATTTGTCAAGGATTTTTACGACTTTTTGCACGAAATGCGCCGTAAAAGTTGGAAAAATATTGTGCGGAATGTGCTTTGCACCCCGCGCCCCATGTGCTACAATAGACCAGAGGTGATTTTTATGACGCTTGACCGGCCCCATGCCCGGCAGGCATTTGCCGAATATACATCCCATTACAATGCCGCCGACCCGAAAGTGAAGCTGAAGATCGACCACACCTACCGCGTGGCCGCCCTGTGTGAGCGCATCGCCAACAGCCTTTCCCTGCCCCCGCAGGATGTCGATTTAGCCTGGCTGTGCGGCCTTTTACACGATGTGGGCCGGTTCGAGCAGCTGCGCCGCTACGGCACGTTTATCGACGCTAAGTCCATTGACCACGCCCTGATGAGCGTGACCGTGCTGTTTGAGGAGGGCCGCCTGCGGGACTACATCGCCGGCACCGACGAGGACGCGCTGCTGCGCACGGCCATCCGCCTGCACAACGCCTACCGCCTGCCGGAGGAGATGGACGACCGCACCCGGATGTTCTGCCAGATCCTGCGGGACGCGGACAAAATCGACATCCTGCGGGTGAACGTGGAAACGCCGATGGAGCAAATTTATAACGTCAGCACCGAAGCGCTGCGGCAAAGCCCGGTCTCCCCTGCCGTGCTGGACGCCTTTTACGAGCACCACTGCGTACTGCGCACCCTGAACCACTACCCTGCCGATAACGCCGTGGGGCATGCTTCGTTTGTATTTGAGCTGTGCTACCCCGAAAGCCTGCGCGCCGTAGCCGAGCAAGGCTGGCTGTGGAAGCTGCTGGATTTCAAGACCGAGAACCCGGACACCGCGAAGGCTTTTGCCGGGATGAAAGCCGAGATGCAGCGGTGGCTGGAAGAACATGCTAAATAGGGGCGAGCACTGCTCGCCCCTACGTGCGTTGCAAAGGAAAGTGCAGTTTTTCGACAAGCTGGGCTCCCTCTGCCGGGAAAGTAGTTGCAGGGTTGCCTTAGGTATGAGGTTTTACAGCCCCTGCACCAGAATGACCAGGATCAGCACGGGCAGTGCAAAGCGGAAGTAGTTCTTCAGCCAGCAGGGCATCTTGAAGCCGCTGCCGGTGTTGCACTCGGCCAGGTAGTTGTCAAAATTCCAGCCCCAGCGGGTGACGCAGAACAGCAGGTAGACGAGGGAGCCCAGCGGCAGGAAGAGGTTGCTGACGAGGAAATCCTCCACATCCAGCACCGCGCCGCCGAAGATAGCGAAACCGTCCCAGGCCCAGACGTTGTAGCCCAGCACACAGGGCAGAGAGAGGGCGATGATGAGGAAGAAGTTGACAAGGCTGGACTTCTGACGGTTCCAGCCGGTCAGCTCCATGCCGCAGCAGATGATGTTCTCGAAGACGGCCAGCACGGTGGAAAGCGCCGCAAAGGCCATGAACAGGAAGAACAGGCTGCCCCACAGACGGCCCATCGCCATATTTGCGAAGATGTTGGGCAGGGTGATGAAGATGAGGCTGGGGCCGCTGGTCTGGTCCACACCGTAAGTGAAGCAGGCCGGGAAGATGATGAGGCCGGCGGTGATGGCGACGAAGGTATCCAGCACCACGACGCGGACGCTCTCGCCCAGCAGGGCGTGCTCTTTGCCGATGTAGCTGCCGAAGATGGCCATTGCACCGATGCCGAGGCTCAGGGTGAAGAACGCCTGATTCATGGCACCCACCAGCGTATTGACGATGCCCACTTCCTTCATCCGCTCAAAGTCGGGTACGAGGAAGAAGGTCAGGCCCTCCTTTGCGCCGGGCATGAACATACTGTTGACTGCCAGCACCACCATGATGACCAGCAGAGCGATCATCATGACTTTCGTGACTTTTTCGAGGCCGTTTTGCAAACCGCGGGCGCAGACGAAGATACCGATGGCCACAACGACCACCATCCAGAAGCCCATGGTCAGCGGGCTTGCCAGCATCTCGGTGAACTTGCCAGCCACCTGGTCAGCGTCAAGGCCCACCAGCTTACCGGCAGCGGTCATGTAGAAGTAGTGGAGCATCCAGCCGGCCACCGTGGTGTAGAACATCATCAGCAGGTAGCAGCCGACGAGGGTGAAGTAGCCGTGGATGTGCCACTTCTGGCCGGGCTTTTCGAGGGCCTGATAGGCGCGCACCGGGCTCTTGTGGCTGGCACGGCCCACGGCGAACTCCATGGTCATGATGGGCAGACCCAGAATGACGAGGAACAGCAGGTAGAACAGCACAAAAGCGCCGCCGCCGCCCTGACCTGCCATGTAGGGGAACTTCCACACATTTCCGATGCCGATCGCGCAGCCAGCGGAAAGGAGGATGAACCCGAGTCTCGATTTGAGTTTTTCGCGTTCCATTGATTGTCTCCTTTATTGCACCTTGCAAAAATCTGCGCCCGTCGTTTCGTCCACGACGGGCGCACAGTATATTGATTATATCACAGCTTATGGCAAATTCCCCAGAAGTCTTGCTTGAATCTTTTTCATGTTTTCTTCAGGAGAGTTTGCGGTATTTTCATGTTTCGAGCAGTTCCGACTGCATTTCGTCCAGCTGCTCGTAGCTGTAAAGGCGGTTGAGGGCTTCCACCAGCTCTTTTTTCGAGAGCCGGGGCGGCAGACCGAGAGCGCAGAGCAGCTTTGTTTTCCGCTCAGCCGAACCCGCCGTACCCGAAAGCCCCCACTCATAGAGGTCGGTATAAGTAATTTGCCGCCCCTCCGGCTTTGCAGGGGCAATGCCAGCTTCTTCGCCCAGAGCGTCCCGGAGCGCCTGCAAAACGAGGGCATCGTCCACGCCCTCGACCCCCAGAAGCCCCTCTTTGCCGGGCTGAGCCTTCCGCTTTTCCTTGCCGTGGATAGCCGGAACGTAGGCTTGCACCACGTTCTTCTCCCCCACCAGATTTGTGATGTAGGTGCGGATGCGGAAGCCCGCCGCGTCGGAGTCCGTCAGGAGGATAAGGCCGTTTTTGTGGGCCAGCTGTTTGAAGAGCTGCTGACGCTTCTTATCCTTATAGATGCCGAAGCCGTCCGTCAGCAGGATCATGGCGTCGGTCAGGTGGGAGAGACGGGCCGCATCGTATTTGCCCTCCACGATGAGCACACGGTCGGTGTGCAGCAGTTCCAGTTTCTCACTCATCTTCTTCCTCCCGCCATTGCCAGGCGGCAGAGCGCCGTTTCCAGCAGGGTCTGCGCGCTCACGGGCTGGCTTTTCAGACTCTTGTCCAGCTCAAGCAAAATCTGCATACAGGCTTCCAGCTGGGGCAGCGTGTAGTGGCTGGCTGTCTCGGCAGAACGCTTGAGCCGGTAGTCGCTGCCCTTGTAGCCGAAATCCTTGAACACGGTGCTGTAGCTCTTCCGCTTGGCTGCGCCCAGTTTGACCCGATAGAGATCCACATAGCTGCCGATCATGGCCGCCGTGATGGGGATGGGCTCCTGCTGCAGGCGGAGAAGCGTTTGCAGCTTTTTGCAGGCACCGGTGGCGTTTTTCGCCGTTATCATCCGTATCATCTCGAAGACGTCGGCCTCGAGGCTCACAGTCCCCATCTCGGCCACCATGGCCGTGGTCACGGTCTGGTAGCCGGAGAGAGCACAGAGCTTGTCCACCTCGTTCTCGAGAAGGAACGGGTCTTCGCCGCAGCGTTCCAGCAGGGCCGTCGCCGTACCCTCGGAGAGGGTGGTGTCCTGCGCCTTGGCGCGGTCCATCACCATGACCTTCAGCTCGTAGGGCTTGGGCTTGGCCAGCTCTTCGGCAAAGCCGACCTTAGTACACTGGGCGATGAGCTTCTGCGCCCGCTTGCCCAGCTTGAGCTTATTGCGCTCCATCTCGAACACGCTGCCCAGCACCACCACGGCATTCTCGAGGCTGGCCAGCGTGGCGCACAGCTCGTCGAGGTCTTTGTCGCTGTAGGCGGCGGGGTCCACCTCGGGCAGAAGCACCACGCGCCGCGTCCCGAAGAAGGAGATAGTGCCTGCCGCCATGATGAGCTGCTCGATTTCGGGCGCAGCACCGTCCAGAACGGTCGTCTCTTCGTCCTCACCTTCGGCCAGAAGCTTTGCCGCCCGGGCCACAGCCTGCCGGACAAGATAGCGCTCGCTGGAATAAAAATAGTAGACCGGACAGCCTCCCTGGGCCAGCTGCCGGAGTTTCGTTTCCGTTGCCAAATGATCGGCTCCTTTGTATTTGGATTATTTTATTCTATCATACTCTGCCCGCTTTGAAAAGTGCTCACGGAGGCGCAGCCTCGAGACAGGCTCTGCGTCCTCTTCCATCCAGCGGTATTTGCTGCTCAGGGTCAGGCAGTCGGTGTACCGGATATTGTCCGGCCTTGCCGACGAGGCCAGCAGCCACTCGGCCCGGATGGGCTTCGCAGGCCGGACCGTGCCGCTGAGGGTGATGAACCTCTGCCCGCCGACACGCATCCGCAGAATGCAGCCCTGCCGGGTGCAGAAAAGTTCCAGATCCACTTCGCCGCAGGAAGCACAGCGGGTGGTATTCTCGGCCAAAGCAGCGGCATTGATGCGCTTTTGGGCCTCGATACGGCAGGGTTCTTCCGGCTGCATCCGCAGGTCAACCAGAAGTTCCACCGTCCTCACGCCCCGCTTTTCCAGCTGATTTTCCACCGCCCGCTGGGTGATGCTGCTGCCCCGGAAGAGGACGACTGCCTTCTCCCTCTGGGTGATGACGACGGCAGGCGCAGCCCGGGTCCCCACCAGCTCGATGTTCACCACGTTCCAGCTCAGGGCCGTTTCCAGCCCGAAAGCCAGCGCCGCCAGCAGAATGACCGTCGGCAGAGCTACCCGGAGTCGGATGTGCCGCCGCATTGCCATTACGCAGAGCAGGATCAGCACAAGACACACCAGTGCGGCATAGGTCCCATCAAACCAGAGGGACGCTCCCGGCAGAACGGACACCCGGAAAGCCCACTCGTTCATCAGCCATGCCAGCCCTTCGGCAAGGAAGGCTACCGGGCGGCGGATGATCTCAAACAAAGGCAAGGATTCGAAATTCTGGGCCGCCAGACCCAGCAGAGCTGCACCGAGGCCGAAGCTCAGCATCGGCCCCACCAGCCAGAGGACGGCCACGCCCGACGCCACAGCCCAGACCGTCGTGCTCATCCCCCGCAGCACCAGCACCGGGAAGGTCGCCGCCGAGGCACAGAGGGAGACGCAGAGCGAGTCCCACACGCCGCCCGCAAAGCGCCGGAAGAGGAGCACTGCGCGGGGCGGTTTCTCCCGGCGGCTTTTCCGTTTCTTCTTTCTATCGTAATAGCGTTCCCGCCCACGCCCTGCGCACTCAGCACCGGCCAGTGTTCCCATCACTGCCGCAAACGACAGCTCGAAGCCCACGTCATAGACCGCGTACCCGTTGCCCAGACACATGAGGACGCCTGCCGCGCCCAGCGAGGTGAGCGTATCCGCCGGGCCTCCCACCCAGACGCCGAGGGAGCTGACCCAGACCGCCACCGCCGCCCGGAGAACAGAGGGCGTCGCGCCGGTGATGCCCACCAGTAGAAGGGCCGTCCCGGCCCGGAGCAGCGACCTCGCCCGCCGGTAAGCCCGGCTGCGCTCCCGCTCCTTGTGGGGCAGAGCATCCAGCAGGCCGCAGAAGATGGTGACGTGGAGGCCGCTCACCACCAGCACATGGGAAAGCCCCGCGCCCCGGTAGGCACTGCGGAGAGTCGTAGTCAGATGGCTCCGGTCGCCCACCACCATCGCGGCCAGAACGCCGCCGGTGTTTTCGGCCATGCCTTTTCGCAGGGCGCGGCTCAGCGCCGCCTGGAGCCGAGCCGTCCGGGCGCGGAAGCTCTCGCTCTGCCCAAGACGAAGCATCCCGGACAGATATTCCGCGCTGAGGACAATGCCGTCGGCGTAGTCGTCCAGACGCTGGGTGGCATCCGGCACATCCAGCGAAAAGCGGCCCCGGATGCGGCCTCCGGCCTCACATTTGGGCAGACTGGCGCACTCCACCCGGAAGTGGACAGCTTCCCCGTCCACTTTTTCCACCATTAGCACGGCGCTCACCCGGCCCGCCGTATAAGCGCGGCCTGTGCTCTCCACTTCGGCGGTGAGGGTCACGTCTCTCCCGGCGTAAGCGTCCTGTATCTTTGCCAGCCGTGTGCCGGTCATCTCCATGATGCCGACGCCCAACACTGCACCCAACAACAGACAGACTGCATACCCTCTCGCGGCCCCGCCTTTCCACCAGACCAGCAGGCAGAAGACAACAAAAATTGCCGCAGACGGCAGCAAAAGCCCCATCTGCGGCAAAAATGAGCACAACGCTAACACACCCAGCGCACTCAGGCAGAACGCGCAGAGCGGGCGTCGCATATCGGTTTAGTGGAGGAACAGAGGCAGCGGCTCGAGGAAGATGATGTCCTTGCGCTGGGCAGCATCACCCTCGGCCAGAACGGCGGCCTGACCCACGATGGTACACTGGGTCTGCTCGGCCAGCTCGTCCAGAGCCTTGAGAGAGCCGCCGGTGGAGATGACATCATCCACGACCAGCACCCGCTTGCCGCTCATCTTGTCCAGCTCCTTGCGGTCGATGACCAGCTTCTGCTTGCCAGCAGTAGTGATGGACTGGTCCTCGACGACAACAGGGTCGGGCATATACAGCTTGACGCCCTTGCGTGCGCAGACGTAGGGCTTGCCGCTCTGGCGGCTCATCTCGTGAGCCAGCGGGATGCCCTTGGCCTCAGCGGTCAGCAGGATGTCAAAATCCGGGCATTTCTTGAGCAGCTCAGCGGCAGCAGCCACCGTCAGCTCGGCGTCGCCCAGCATGATGAAGGCCGCAATGTCCATGTGGTCGTTCACCTTGCAGATGGTCAGCTCACGGGTCAGGCCCGCGACATTCAGCGTATAAGTCTTAGCCATATTCAACGATCTCCCTTACTTTTTCGGAATCAGACAGGCAGCTTCTCGCCGCCCAGAACATGGAAGTGCAGATGCTTGACGGTCTGGCCGGCGTCCTCGCCCACATTGGAGATGACGCGGTAGCCGTTGTCGAGGCCCTGCTCCTTGGCGAGCTTTGCGATGACCGCAAACACATGGCCCAGCAGAGCGCCGTCTTCCTCGGTCAGCGCAGCGGCCGAGGGGATGTGCTTTTTGGGGATGACCAGGAAATGCACCTTGGCCTGCGGGGCGATGTCGTAGAATGCCACCACCTGCTCGTCCTCATAGAGCTTCTTCGAGGGGATGTCCCCCGCTGCAATTTTGCAAAACAGACAATCTTCCATGGGAATCGCTCCTTCCAGATTTTTTATCATTCTGCCTGTCCGTCAGGCGTGACGGAGAGGTTTGTTCCAGAATCAGCCCAGCTGCTTCTCCACGATGCTCTTGACAGCGGCCAGAGCCTCGTCGATCTTGGTCTCATCCTTCAGACCAGCCATAGCGAAGTCGGGCTTGCCGCCGCCCTTGCCGCCTGCGATGGCAGAGATCTCCTTGACGAGATTGCCGGCCTTCAGACCCTTTGCCTGAGCGTCCTTGGTCACGGTAACAGCCATGGTGATCTTGTCGTCAGACTTGCCCACCAGAACAGCCACAGCAGCAGCCTTGGCATTGTCACGGATGGTGTCGCACATGCCGCGCAGGGTGTCGCCGGAGGTGCCGGTGAAGTAAGCGGAAGCGATCTTGACGTCGCCGACGGTCTCAGCGTTGTCGAACAGGCTGGTGACCTTGGAGGCGGCGACCTTTGCCTTGATGTCCTCCAGCTCCTTGCTCATGGCCTTGTTCTCAGCCATGACAGCCTCCGCACGAGCGGGCAGAGCGGCGACGTTGTTTGCCTTCAGGGTGTTCGCCACAGTGTGCAGCATCGCTTCCTGCATATTGGCACGGATCAGCAGATTGCGGCCGGTGACAGCCTCGATACGGCGGATGCCGGCAGCAACAGAGGACTCGCTGACGATCTTGAAGCCGCCGATCTGAGCGGTGTTCTTGACGTGGGTGCCGCCGCAGAACTCGGTGGACCAGCCCTCAATATCAACAACACGGACGACCTTGCCGTACTTCTCGCCGAACAGAGCCATAGCGCCCAGCTTCTTGGCCTCTTCGATGGGCATCTCCTTGACGGTGACGTTCATCGACTCGAAGATCTTGTCGTTGACGATCTTCTGCACACGGACCAGCTCCTCGGGAGTGACAGCGCTGAAGTGGGTGAAGTCGAAGTGGGTGATGGAAGCGTCCTGATAGGAGCCTGCCTGATGGACGTGGTCGCCCAGGACCTCGCGCAGAGCTGCCTGCAGCAGGTGGGTAGCGGTGTGGTTGCGGGCGATGGCCATGCGGTATTCCTTATCCACGCGGGCGGTCAGATGGTCGCCGACATGGACGATGCCGCTCTCGAGGGTGCAGGTGTGGACATAGTAGCCCTTGGGGGTCTTCTTGACGTCCTGCACACGCAGCACGCACTCAGCGCCGGTGATGACGCCATGGTCTGCGGCCTGACCGCCCATCTCAGCGTAGAACGGGGTCTTATCGAGAACGACCAGCACGCCTTCCTTGGCCTGCTCGTCGGTGGCAATGGCATCAGTCAGAGTCTCCTCATCGCTCAGAGCCACAACGACGCTGTCGCTCTTGAGGGTGTCGTAGCCCACGAACTCGGTGGGCTCAGCGGTCAGAGTGCCGAACAGGTCTTCGCTCCAGCCGGAGATGTTTTTCTTGAGACGCTCAGCACGGGCGCGCTCCTTCTGCTTCTTCATCTCCGTGTGGAAGCCTTCTTCGTCGATGTCGATGCCCTGCTCCGCTGCGATCTCCTTGGTCAGGTCGAGGGGGAAGCCGAAG
>OHAY01003406.1_pt1 | contig 10941 bp, 9 predicted proteins | sample 1577191 | NCBI WGS metagenome assembly OHAY01 (sample SAMEA3541504, study PRJEB24748) | human gut metagenome | biome: human gut; feature: human-associated habitat; material: faeces | place: China | collected 2012 | reverse complement strand
CTGCAAACCTAAAAGCAGCATCTTCGGCAGACCCAGTGTTCTGGCGTCTTTAATGACCATGTTGTTTTCATTCATTTTAAATAGATACCTCCAACAATTCCCTTCATTTTGTAATGTATATAATTTTCATTCTCCAGAATATCCTTTTTGACTTCATTCGTCAACCTTTCTGCTGCGCTTGCTTCGATTTTCTATGAAACAAAAAAAGAGCTGTCCGACTTTCTCGTCATCAGACAGCTCTTTTATGAAATATCCCGAAGTTTCACTATATAACCTCTCTTCCTTTTATATTTTGTTTTAAATGTGCTATGGACCTCTTCCTTTCATATGAATCTCCTCCTTTGATTACATGTATCTATGTAAACTCTTTTAGAGATTGTATGATGATGGATTCCATCGATACCGATTTTTATCTTTTTATTTATTGGATAAATTCGGTTTTTAAAACCATGATCATGTTTTTTAGTAACTAACTATCCCATTGGACCGTCCTCCTTGTTCCTTATTTCGTCCTAGAAACTATGGTAACCGTTTGTTGGGGTTATCTCTGTTTCTTTTGATGGTTTTATTCTACTAGATAATTTTCGCTTTGTCAAGCATTATTTCTAATTATTTTCCATATTCTTCTTTATTTATCTGATTATGTTTTTGTAATTGTTGTGTATTTCTGTTTTATTTGTTCTGTTTCTAACTATTATTGCGCTTTACGATCGCGTTTTCTTGTATTTTTTGTTTTATAGGACGCAATTTCCTGTAAAATGAAGAAAGTCCCATGAACAAATCATGTGCCTTGACACATCCGGGCTTCTCGCACGGCCGCTTGCGGCATGTTTCTTCTTCGCGTGAGTACGCATCCCGCAGAGCGTTTTGTCATAGGACGAAACTTCCTATGACAAAAAAGAACCACCCCAAAAGAATATGCCGATACCGAACTACCTCTTCTGGAAATGGTTCTATTTTCTTCTATCTTCCCTAGTGGAACTGGAACACGATTCCGGCCACAGCCGCCACCACGATATAGAGGATCGGGTGCTTTTTCCATTTGACTAAGCCGTACCAGATCGCAAGCGCCAGTACGATCGCCTTCCAGTTGATGATGGAAAACAGCTTGGAAAGCACCAGGCTGCCATCCTCGCCGACATGGAGGAACGCTATCTTTGCCACGCCGATACCGGCTGCCGCAATCAGGGCGGTAGATGCCGCGCGCAGACCATAGAGGGCATTCTGTACGATCGAAGAGGATTTAAACTTATCAAGAATCTTCGAGATAATCACAATGATGATGACCGACGGAAGCACCAGTGAGAGTGGCGCTGCCAGTCCGCCGAGAATCCCCTTAATATGGAAGCCGACGTAGGTCGCCATGTTGACGCCCATCGGTCCCGGTGTGGACTCGGAGACAGCGATCATGTTGGAAATATCATTAAAGGTATACCATCCCGTCTCCTTGGAAATATTGTAAAGGAATGGCAGAGTCGCCAGTCCGCCGCCAATCGCAAACAGTCCGCAGCAGAAGAAGCGGAAGCCTAATTCAAGCATCAACATCATTTCTTCTCCCCCTTTCCGCCCTTCAGTACAATCCCGATCGCACCCGCCACGACAACAAGAAGCGCCGGGGAAACCGATGTAAACAGTGACAGTACAAACACAACCGCCGCAATCGCGATCGCCCCTTTATCAACCAGCGATTTCTTCGCCAGCTTGACAACCGCACTGCCGATCAGCACACAGACGCAGGCGCGGATGCCTGCAAAGGCGCTGCTCACAAAGCTAAGTTCAATAAAGTTAGAAATAAATGCCGCAATAATCATAATGATGACAAGCGACGGCGCAATGACTCCCAGTGTCGCCGCAATCGCCCCCGGAATTCCCCGATTCTTATAACCGACAAACGTCGCCGTGTTGACCGCGATGATACCCGGTGTACACTGACCAATCGCGTAGTAATCCATCAATTCTTCATCCGTCGCCCAATGGCGTCCATTGACTACCTCTTTCTGCAGCATCGGCAGCATCGCATATCCGCCGCCGAAGGTAAACCCTCCGATTCTGGCAAACGTCAGAAACATATCCAGCAGTTCTTTCATTTCTGCCCACTCCCTTCCGTATTATCCCTACACTTTTATTTCTCTGGAATTTCCAGTATATACCTGCTTATGTATCATATCAGAATTCAAGGAGCCTGAAAAATACCATTCGGATATAGAATATATATCGAAAAAATATAGTTCGCCTGTTATTCTATCGGATTTTGTTATATAATATATCTGCCGTATACACAGTTTTACAACGAATCCGAACAGGAAGGAGCATTTATGGAACTTCGCCAGTTATCCTACTTCACCACCATCGTCAACGAGGGAAATATTTCCCAGGCAGCCAAAAAACTGAATATCTCACAACCTCCGCTCAGTCACCAGATGAAGCTTCTGGAGGCAGAACTGGGTGTGACGCTGTTTGAGCGCGGTTCCCGCCGCATCCGACTGACACCTGCTGGAAAGACGTTCTACGACCGGGCGCTTGCGATCCTCGATCTGAGCCAGGCTGCCCGCACGGAGCTGACTGCACAGAAACAGGAGATTCAGGGCGTTGTGCGCCTTGGCATCATCTCCTCCGCCGTCGAATTTGTGACCCGGCATTATCTTGCCCCATTCCGGCGATCCTATCCCAAAGCCCTGTTTGAACTCCATGAGTCCAATTCCTACCACCTGCTCGATCTGCTTCACTCCAACCAGATCGACCTCGCCGTGATCCGGACGCCATTTGCCAAAGCCGGGCTGGAGATGCAGACACTGCCGCCGGAGGCATTTCTGGCGATCGGGCGCGAAATGATCTGGAGCCATTACCAGGAATGCCCGAATGCCCTTCTGACCGACATTTCTCCATCCGACACTGGTTCTGGGATTCAAAGTTCCCATCCTATGCCTGCATCCGACGCTTCCGAACCACAAAAAAGCCATACGCCCACATCTCTTCCCCTCTCTGCCCTCACCCGCGCGCCGCTCATCCTTTACCGCCGCTGGCAGCCGCTGATTCTGGGATATTTTGAGGAACAGGCGCTGGAACCGAACATCGTCTGCATTGCCGACGATGCCAGAACCGCCCTTTTATGGGCGTCCGAAGGGCTGGGCATCGCGCTCGCGCCTGAATCTGCCCTCTGTTTAAATTCCGATCCCGCCCTGATCCGCCGGATCATCACCCAGCCGCAGATCCATTCAAGTATCTGTCTGGTCAAACGAAAGGAACGGAGTTTATCGCTGGTGGGGAATGCGTTTTTCCAAAGTTTCCATGCCACCGCTATTTCATAAATATGAATTTTATCCTATAAATTCAATTGACTTTACATTTTTTTCATTGACGTGTTTGTACGAAATCAGATATTTATCATACGATGAATATTTTTTCATATATTACCGCATTCTGTTTAATTTTTCCAGCAAATTACTTTCGATATCGTTTTTTAATATAAATTACACAAAATTTTTAATATGTAACACAAATGGCAGATTTTTTAGTTGACATATCGATAAACCGCACATATAATTGGCATCAATTCAGGAAAAGCAAAATAAACAAACAGAAAATAATTGCAAGGGCGCATCTCTTTTACGATGGATGCGTCCTAGTTTTTATTTATATGGCAACTGATCACGTGCCGGCTTACCGCGGGCACAGCTGAAAAAGAGGAGGAAATGTAAAGCCCGTCACTCTCTCCGGCGGACAGATGCAGCCAAAAGCGCTCCTCTTTGACGAACCAACCTCCGCACTCGATCCGGAGCTGGTCGGAGAGGTTTTAAACGTCATGAAGGAGCTGGCAAAATCGGGAATGACGATGGTCATTGTCACCCATGAGATGGGCTTTGCCCGTGATGTTTCTGACCGGGTGCTCTTTATGGCTATGTGGTTGAGGAAGGAAAACCAGAGCAGATCTTTACCGCCCCGCAGCATAAACGGACCAAGGCATTCTTATCAAGACTGCTGGCATCTGCGTAGACCCACTATCAAAAACATAAGTGTCGACAGCCGCTTCGCGATCAATAAGATTGCGGAGCGGCTGTTTTCTGCCATAGGAAACCTCGTTCTATGTGCCATGGCACATTTCTTCTTATAAATTCAGATCTCCCAGACTGGAAAGATAATGTTTGCATATATCCAGGAATTCCCTGTTTTTTTCAGCGAAAAAGCTGTTCTTCATCCATACATAATTAATGAAGGTTTTGTTTTTAAAATCGTTAATAAAAATCTGGCTCATAACACCGCGATCCAGTTTTTTCTGTACGACAAACTTGTATACAAATGAGAGACCAACATTTTCAATGACAAGATTGTGAATGGTATTGATGGTTCCGACTTCTACAAAAGAGGCGAAATTATGTATGTCCTGATTGTAACCGTGAAGAATAGAACGCAGATTGAGATAGGATTTTGAACCTTCTTCTCTGAAAATCAACCGATAGGGATTTAATTCTTTAAAATCTACGGTTTTTCCGGCCAGCGGATGAGTGGGAGCGCAGATGCAGATGGTTTCAGACTCGAATAATTCGTGACATTCATATTCTTCCGGTGGACAGTAGGTATCCACGATACAAGCCTGGATTCTTCCGTTTGCTAATTGAACTAACAAGTCATCAGATTCTCCCATATAGATGCTGACCTTTTTTTCAGGGTATTTGTCCAGATATTTTCCCATTACTTTTGCAGCAAATGTTTCTCCGAATCCGGTCAGGGAACCCAGTTTGAAAACGTCAGGTTCGTTGATGGGGACAGAAAGCCGGTTTTTTATGATTTCTGAATCAGCCTGTACAGATTGGGCATATGAGCGGAGGAGACGTCCTTGATCGGTTAGGTGAAGTCTTTTTTTCTCATCATAATAAAATAGTTTTGTTCCGTAATACTGTTCCAGATATTTGATGTGCTGAGATACGGCTGGTTGAGTCATATGAAGCTTTTCAGCGGTTTTGGTATAATTTTTCGTTTCACAGAGCTCTAAAAAGGTACTGAGCTTATAATTTAACACAGATATACTCTCTCCTTTCTGCGTGAATATCTGTATAAGGCGTTTAGTGGGGGGTGGCTATATCAAATGTGAAATAACGCACATTTAGTAGCAAGAATGCCTTGGTATTCTTGAATTTGTAGACCAAAATTCAGACTAAAGTCTGTATAATACAGATTTATCACTTTATAAAATAACATAATTTCATTTTATTTGATTTATATGCTAAGATCAAGACAAAGAAAAATATTTTTCGCGAATTTCAAAATAGTATACTTAAAATTATGAATGTTAGGGAAAGGAGGAACTATGGAATACCCGATTGGAATTGAGATGTCGAAGGACTATTTATCGTATGAGGTCAGTAAGGCTGCGTACAAGTTGGTGCACGATGTTATGCTGGTGCAGCCGAGAGAGAACGTAGTAATTACCGGAGATACCTCTACGGATAAACGTGTACTGGAAGCTCTCATGAGCGCAGCTTATACTGTTGGAGCCAATCCGCTGCTTGTTTTCGCACCGACCAATTTAAGTACCTATTCAGAACCGGCGGCTCCGCTTGGAAATGCAGTTGCTGTTTCCGATGTCTGGATTGAGTTATCATACGGTTCCATCTTCCTGAGTGATGCATGGAAGAGAGCAATTGATTTTGGCTGCCGTTACATTAATCTTACCGGCATGGATGCAACCATGATCGTGAATTGTATCGGAAGAGTCGATGTTAACAAGGTAGTAGAGCTGGGAGAGGCTTTAAAGGCTAAATTAGAGGCAGGAAACGATATTATCATTAAAGATAATAATGGAACTTATTTAACAGCCCAAAATGAGGGAAGAAAAGTTCGTCACTCCGGTCAGCTGGCAACCTTTAAGGGGTATCCGTTCATGATGGCTGGCCAGATTAGCTGGTGTCCAATAGAGGAAACGATTAATGGAACCCTTGTATTCGATGTTGCGATTTTCCCGCCGACCGACATGGGTGCAATTTCTGAAAATGTGAAACTCACCTTGGAAAATGGACGTGTAACTAAGATTGAAGGCGGAAAAGAGGCCGAACGTTTCAGCGCATGGCTGCATTCGTTCAACGATCCGAATATGTTCCGTTTGGCACACTATTCACTCGGATTCAATCCGGGCGTTATGAAACCAACCGGACGTATCGTAGAAGATGAACGAATTTTTGGATGCATGGAATTTGGTATTGGAAGTCAGGGTAAAATGATTCGCGGAAGCTACTGGACAGCAGCTTCTCACACAGACGGTGTAGTATCGAAACCTACAATTATCGTAGATGGCGTGACAATTGAGGAAAACGGAAAATATGTGGATCCGCAACTTGCTGAAATCTGCAAGCAGATGGGAGTTGAAGGATATTAATCCATAGTCATTAACCTTATAACAGAGGAAAGGAGGAAGTTTATGAATAAAAAACACCCATCCGCATGGGATCCGGCCATTATGTTGTTAAATATTTTAGTTTCTGTGATTGGTTCAATCATTGGTCTCGAGTTAATTGCCAGATTGGGAATCAGTACAAACACATCTATCATCGGTGCACTGTTTGCGATTATTATTGCCAGAATTCCGTTGAAGGTGTTCCAGAAATATAAAGATATTAATACCCAGAACCTTGTTCAGACAGCTATGTCAGGTGCAACGTTTGCTGCTTCAAACGGTATTTTCTTATCCATCGGTATTCCTTATCTGTTAGGAAGACATGATCTGGTTATTCCAATGCTGGTAGGTGCTTCATTAGCAGTAATCATTGATGCAACGATTCTTTATAAGGTGTTTGATACAGAGATGTTCCCGGCAAAGGAAGCATGGGCACCCGGTATTGCAGCAGCAGAGGCTATGCTGGCAGTTGCTGAAAAAGGAAAGAACTCCGTTATCCTTATGATTGGTATGGTTGGCGGAATCGTTGGAAAGATTTTTGGTATTCCGACCGATATCCTGGGTGTAGGCTGGATTGGAAATATGTGGGCTCTTGGTGCATTTGGCGTGGGCCTTCTGATTTCCGAATACACTCCGAAATTCTTCAACATCAAACTTGGTGATTATTATGTACCTCATGGTGTCATGATTGGTGCCGGATTCGTTGCTCTTATCCAGATGATTCTGATTCTTCAGAAAAAGAGCAAGAAAGAAAAAGAAGCGGCAGCAGCTGAGGCTGCAACTGGAAAGGTAGAAAAGAAAGAATTTACCAGAAGCTTAAAGAGCATGAAGTTCTCCCTTGCAGAAGGTTTTGGCGCATATATTCTGGTATCCATTGTTATGGCAATTATGTGTGGATTTTCGGCAGATATGAGTGCTGGAATGTTCATATGGTGGATTATCTTTGCAGCCCTTTCTGCAATCATTTCCGAGCTGATTGTTGGTATCTCCGCCATGCACTCCGGATGGTTCCCGGCATTTGCAACAGCTTTCATTTTCCTGATTCTTGGAATGCTGTTTGGATTCCCACCGGCACAGCTGGCAATCCTGGTTGGCTTTACTTCTGCAACCGGACCGGCCTTTGCTGATATGGCGTATGACCTGAAATCTGGTTATATTGTCAGAGGCAACGGTGAAGATGTTCCGTTTGAGATGGAAGGAAGAAGACAGCAGTATATTGCAAAAATGGTCAGTGCTGTAATTGCAATTCTGGTTGTTCTCTTTACTTACAAAGCATATTTTGAAAAAGGAATGCTCGCACCGGTTGATGCTGTATATGTGGCAACTATTGATGCAGGAACTAATATGGCAGTAGCAAAAAACCTGATTATCTGGGCTATCCCGGGAGCACTTCTTCAGGCAATCGGCGGTTCAGGCCGTCAGTTAGGTGTTTTATTTGCGACAGGTCTTCTGATTGCTTCTCCGATGGCTGGTATTACAGTACTCGTTGGTCTTTTGATTCGTTACATTGTAGTTAAGAAATATGGTGATCTTGGACAGAGTAAACTGTATATTCTGGGTGCCGGATTCATTACCGGTGCCGCCCTGTACAGCTTCTTCAGCTCCACGATGAACCTTGGAAAGAAACTTAATAAATAAAAATATATATTATAGGAGGAACTTATTATGGAATATCCCGTTGGCGTAGAAATGTCAAACACTTACTTATCATTTGAAGTAACAAGTGCTGCTTTAAAACTGGTACGTGATTTCATGCTTGTAAAAGAGGGTGAAAATGTAGTTATCACCGCTGATACATCTGCAGATTTCCGTGTGGTTGAGGCGGTTGCAGGTGCAGCATATTCAGTTGGTGCAAATCCGGTTATTATTCACTATCCGACTTCCGGAAAAGCGTATGAAGAACCGATTCGCCCGGTTGCAGATGCAGTAGTGCATGCAGATGTATGGATTGAGTTAGCATACTATTGCTCTATGCATACTCCTTGCTTTAGAAAAGCAATGGAGAATGGTGCAAGATTTACTTGCTTAAATGGTATGGATGTTATCATGCTGGTAAATACGGTTGGCCGTGTTGACTATGATGTCCTGATTGAATTTGGTGAGTATCTGACAGATAAAGTTCATCGCTCAAATGAAGTAATTGTTACGGATAAGAATGGAACAAATTTAGTTGGCTACAATCAGGGACGCGGCGTTAAACATTCTGGACAGAGAGCAACCAAGAAGGGCTATCCGGTTATGTTAGGCGGTCAGGTAAGCTGGTGTCCGGTAGAGGAGACTATCAATGGTAAATTAATTTTTGATTCTGCTCTGTTCCCACCGGATACATTAGGTCTTCTTAACAGCAATGTAGAGCTGACCCTGGAAAAAGGTGTTGTAACAAAAATAGAAGGCGGAAAAGATGCTGCTATCTTCGAAAAATGGCTGAATAAATTTAATGACCCGAATATGTTCCGTCTGGCTCATTATTCCATCGGCTTTAACCCGGGCGTAACCAAACCTACCGGACGTATTGTTGAGGATGAGAGACTCTTTGGATGTATCGAGATGGGTATCGGAAGTCAGGGAGCCAGCTTAATGGGAGCTTGCTGGGATGCTGCTGCTCATACAGATGGTATTGTTTCTAAACCGACGATTCTTCTGGATGGCTATAAGCTGGAAGAAAACGGAATCTATGTAGATCCGGAAGCAAGAAAATTCTGTAAAGCACTTGGCGTTGAAGGATATTAATCATTACAATGGTAGTAAACATACCTAAATAATACCTCTAATTGGGAAAGGGCGCTGTCAGAATTGTCAGCGCCCTATTATCTCAAAAGCATTTATCCTAAATTTTCGTATCAAATTGTATGTACGGGGAGATTATATTTATGGAAAGACAATCTAAAAATGAAAAGCTGCTTCAATATTTTAAAGATATCTGCCGTATTCCGAGACAAACCGGTGACGAGGAAGCGATCAGCCAGTATCTGCTCGATTTTGCAAAAGCCAGAGGCCTGCAGGCAGAACGGGATGCCCATCATAATGTGCTGATTCGGAAACCGTCAACGATTCCTGGATATAAGGGACCAACGGTTATTGTGCAGGGTCATATGGACATTGTCTATGAAAAGAGCGCAGATAGCACTCATAAGTACGAAGATGGTATCCATGTTGTGGAAGAAGATGGCTATTTGAAATCAGCGGATGGAACCTCTCTTGGTGCTGATAACGGACTGGCAGTTGCTTATGCAATGGATTTGCTGGATCGAAATGATCTGCCGCTTCCGGCCCTGGAGATTTTAATTACTTCCAGTGAAGAAGTGGGCCTAGAGGGGGTTAAACATCTGGAACTTACAGATGTCAAAGGAAGCTATCTGATTAATTTGGATGCAGAAGAAGAAGGTGTTTTCTTTACAAGCTGTGCAGGAGGAGTCAGAACAGATCTTTCTCTTCCGCTGAAATATACGGGCTCAACGGAAGATATTACATATACATTAACATTATGTGGATTAAACGGAGGACATTCGGGTCTGGATATAGCTCTTGGAAAAGCAAATGCAATTCAGCTTGTGGGAAGAATTCTTTATCATATTGCTCCATTTGCACGTATTTCTTCGCTGGATGCGCCTGGAAAAGCAAATGCAATTGCATCTAAGGGAACGATTGTTATGCACACATCAAGCCAGGACGAAGAGGCATTATTAAAAGAACTCTCTAAACTGGAAGAAATGCTGAAAGCACAGTTTTCTGAAACAGAAAACCTGTCATTCCGCCTGGAGAAGGAAGAGCAGAAAAAAGAGGTAACTGTGTTTACAGAGGAAACAATGAATTCAATTATCGAGGCAATTACGTTTCTTCCGTGCGGCGTTATCAGCCGAACCAGAGAAAATGTGGAAATGGTACAGACATCTTCTAATATAGGCAGTATGACGATTCAGGATGGAACACTTGAGTTCCTGTGTTCCGGAAGAAGCTCTGTAAAATTAGAAAAAGCACAGTTAAAAGAAAAAATGCAGATATTATCGAAGGCACTGGGAATGAACTGCACCTTCCATGGTGATTATCCGCAGTGGGAATATCGTAAAGAATCTAAACTTCGTGATATTTGTGCGAAGACATACCGTGAGTATTCTGGAAAAGATGCTGTTTTCACAGGAATTCATGCCGGAATTGAATGTGGATATCTGGCAGAAAAACTGGGAGATCATATCGATATGATTTCCTGTGGTGCAAATCTTTATGATGTTCATACACCGCATGAAAAAGCAGATGTGGAATCTTTCTATCGGATGGAAGAAGTAATTATTGCGATCCTTCAGGAGATTGCAAAAGCTTAGTGTTTAGCACAATATAATATATTAAAGCCCCGGAATCAAAAAATTCCGGGGCTTTTGCTGTGCGTGTATGAAGTTTTACAGTCTCGCAATCACTGCGTCCACATATTCCTCGGTGGTTGCAGTTCCATGCAGATCTCTTGTCAGGTGCTTGCCTTCTGCCAGAACCTCATCCACAGCCTTGCGGATGCGTCCGGCGGTCTCATTTTCACCTAAGTACTCTAACATCATGCAGGC
>OHAY01003401.1_pt1 | contig 10957 bp, 10 predicted proteins | sample 1577191 | NCBI WGS metagenome assembly OHAY01 (sample SAMEA3541504, study PRJEB24748) | human gut metagenome | biome: human gut; feature: human-associated habitat; material: faeces | place: China | collected 2012 | reverse complement strand
TCCTTGCTGCCGTTCACGTAGAACAGCACTTTGAATGTACTTCTTGCCATACTCGCTTTTTGTTTGCAAAGTTAAATATCAACGAGTTAAACCTTGCTACGCAAAACGGTGACAAACGGTGCAATAGCGTCCTACATGTGTTAAATCTTACATCTTCCTGGGTAATGATTTGCAAACCGTTCTCCTGCTATATTCTGCTTTTTCTTGCATTTTCCGCTTTTTCGGTTTGTCCTCATCTGACACCGTAACGACTTTGATGTTAAGTCATTTAGCGTCATTTCTCCCTTTTTCCGAGGTTATTCCAGCATTTTTCCGTAACTTTGGGAAAAGACAGGAGGAGGCTTTGCATATGGCTTTTCATTATTCCTGTCGCAATGTCCAATTAATATAGATATCTGTATGGATGGAATAGCTTGGAGTGAGATTTTCGGGACTTTTTTTTATATATTGTATTTTTTCATTGTCCTCTTCACCATATTTTCTCTGATACTGGACAACCGGAGTCCCATCAAGACCATGACATGGATTCTGGTTTTGTTTTTCTTTCCTGTTGTCGGACTGATATTCTATTTCTTTTTTGGAAGGAGTACACGTAAGGAACGTCTGATAAGTAGGAAGCGTTATATCCGTCTCAGCAAGCGTCCGATGGCTGAATATCAGTCGCAGGAGTCCTTGCAGGATGAAACCGGTAAGCCGAGACTGATGGCTTTCTTTAAACGGGTGAACAAGGCATTGCCTTTTGGCGGGAATAAAATGGAAATTTATACCGACGGGTATTCGATGTTGCAGGCGCTGATTAAGGCAATAGCCGGTGCACGGCATCACATCCATTTGCAATTCTATATTTTTGAGAACGATGCAGTAGGTCGTCTGTTGCGCGATTTGCTGATAGATAAGGCTCGTGAAGGAGTGAAGGTGCGTTTGTTGTACGACGACGTGGGATGCTGGAAGGTAGACCGGCTGTTTTACGACCAGATGTTGTGCGAAGGAATCGAAGTGCTGGGGTTTCTGAAAGTACGTTTCCCTTTGTTTACCAGTAAAGTGAATTACCGGAACCACCGGAAGATTGCCATTATTGATGGGAGGGTTGGTTTTATCGGAGGGATGAATATTGCAGAGCGGTATATCCGGGGCTTTTCATGGGGGAGGTGGAGAGATACTCATGTGCGCCTGTCGGGAAAAGCGGTTTATGGACTGCAAACTTCTTTTCTTACAGACTGGTATGCCATAGACCGCACATTGCTTACTTCGGCAGAATATTTTCCGAAAATGCGCGAAGAAGGAAATGTAGTGGCTCAGATTGTGACATCCGATCCGGTAGGTGAGTGGAAGGATATTATGCAGGGAGTGGTATTGGCCATTTGTAATGCACAGCGTTACATTTATGTGCAGAGCCCTTATTTCCTTCCTACTGAAGAGGTAATGAATGCCTTTCAGACAGCGGCACTGGCAGGAGTGGATGTAAGGGTGATGATTCCCGAACGTGCGGATACTTTCCTTACACACATGGGGTCATTGTCTTATCTGGATGAACTGATGGCTGCCGGTGTAAAAGTGTATATGTATAAAGCCGGATTTTTGCATTCCAAACTCATTGTATCCGATGATGAAGTGGCTTCTGTAGGTTCTGCCAATATGGATTTCCGCAGTTTTGAACATAATTTTGAAGCCAATGCTTTCTTTTATGACAAAGAAACAGCATTGGCTTTGAAAGAAATATTTTTAAATGATCAGCGCAGTTGTCTGTTACTCTCCCGTAAGCAGTGGGCTATGCGCGCGCGGAAACAGCGTGTCATAGAGTCTGTGGTTCGTCTGCTGGCTCCTTTACTCTAAAGAAAGAGAAGTTGACGCTTCCGTAGTGACGGTGCTCTACAAAGTTAGGATGATTTTCGAAATTCAAGTCTTTTCCGTGTTCCAGCACAAACAGTCCGTCTGGTTTCAGCAGCTCCTGCTTGAAGATAAGGTCTGGAATGGTAGCCAGTTCTTTCAAAGCATAAGGAGGATCGGCAAAGATAAAATCGAATTGCTCGCTACACTTTTCGATGTATTTGAATACATCACCTCTCAGAGGAAAACATTTGTCGGTTTTTACTTCACGCATCACTTTACTGATGAATGCATGATGCTGAGGGTCTTTTTCTACTGAAATCACCCGGTCGCAACCTCTTGAAACCAGTTCTATACTGATACTTCCCGTACCTGCAAACAGGTCGAGAGCGGTGATTCCGTCTTCAAAATCAATGTAGTTGTTCAGTACATTGAAAAGGTTTTCTTTGGCAAAGTCGGTTGTAGGTCGGGCTTTGAATGTATGGGGCACATCGAAGCGTCGTCTTTTATAAATACCACTAATTACTCGCATATCAGTAGAGATTGGATGTCAAACGGAACTTCTTCAATAGGAGTGTCTGTTGCACTGTGAAGTTCTGCCTGAGGATTAATAATGAATATCTTTCTTATGTATTTTTTCAGCTCGCCCATTAGGCTGTCCTGTTGGGAGAGATCACCTGTCAGGTGGAGTTCATCCCGTTCCTGGTCGTATCCCAACATTTTCCATACATTGAGCAGATAGTAGCAGGTATCTTCGGTGGTAGTCACCGGATAACTGTTGATGAGCTGTAGCTTTCCGCGGTCGAAGCAGAATAAATCAATGCTGTGCGGGTGCAGGTTAGCATATAGCTTGCTATTGTTTCCCAATCTGCTCTTGGCTGTCAGCAGTTCAATCTGTGGGCTGACGGCAGAGAAGAAACGTGTGGAGGCAAAATTATCTGTCAGAAACTGATGCGTCAGCTTGTCGATGGAAAAGAGGATTACCAGATTGCTTTTTCCCAGAATATTGCACAGTACAATTTCGTTGTTTTGCTTGGGCAGGTTCTGATAGAACAGACTTTCCATCTGTTCGTCTTCGAATATTTCCAGCGGTACCGGAGTGTAACGCGAAGAATGAATCAGAATATTGGTCTGTTTGTATTTGTACTTCAGCTCTTCTGTTTCTGCCAGAAACGACTTTACGTTGGCTGCCATCGAGCGCTGGGTGTTGACCGCGTATTGCTTAAAGAATAATTTACTGTCGCAGAACGGGTCGTAGATAGAAAAAGAAAATCCATCCGTACTAAGACGGATGGATAAAGTATATTGTTCCGATTTTGTAAAATCGATCGATTCAATCATATATATTATTCCCAGTTACCTGCGTTGTTGTTAGGCTGTTCGATATCACCCACTTTCAGACCGCAGTATTTACCCAATTTGTTCTGCATGTCTTTCAAGTTAGCCAACTGCTGTGCATCCAAGTCGCCCAAATATACGTCGTAAGCAACCTGTGCCTGGAACAAGTTCAAAGGAGCACCAGATTTTGTAGTATCTTTACGGATAGCCATTTCGAATTTAGATCCGTTTCCGAATGGTACGTAAGCCAAAGAATCCGGGTTGAAACCTTTAGCAAAAATAGTATCCATTACGGCAACCCACATTGTATCACGACGGAAGTTCTGCAAGCCTTCTTTTTCTACATCTTTCCAGTTACCAGTCTTTTTAGCTTTGTTGATTAATTCCATAGCTTTCTTTTCTGTCATACCGTTGTTCAACTGGTCGTCAGTCAAAGAACCTACTTTCATGATGAAAGGAAGTTTTGCAGTTTTAACGAAAGCAATCAGAGAGTCGAAGTCTGCTGTATATGCACCGTTGTGCATTGTACGATATTCCTGCTGTGCTTTGCGGATATCGATCAAGCGAGCGATAATTGCTTTTTCTCTTTCTTTTTTTGCTTCATCGAAGTTGATAGGACCCATGATACTGCCGTAGCAGATGTATACCAAGGCAACAACACAGGCAGCTAATACAAGATTAATAACTGTTTTCATGATAATATTTGTTTTTTTAGTTTATATTCGTAGCGCAAAAATAAAATAAATTACTTTAACCACGTCAAAGTTACGTGAACTTTTTATGCCGTGTTATGTTAAATAATGATTTGTCGCAGCAAATTAAGCGAAATTTTTCCTATAAACCAACAGAAGAACAAGATTTTACTATAAAATCTTTCGCCGACTTTTTATTTTCTTCGCAAGCAGATTCTGCTTTCATTCTGAAAGGGTATGCCGGAACGGGAAAGACTACGCTGATGGGGGCTTTGGTCAGAACCATGGGGGAGTTGAAGCGGAAATGTGTATTGCTGGCTCCTACCGGTCGGGCAGCAAAGGTTTTTGCGCATTATGCAGGACATCCGGCTTATACCATTCATAAGAAGATTTATCGCCAGCGGGTATTTTCGAATGAAACAGACAATTTCACTATCAATCAGAATATGCATCGTCACACCTTATTTATAATAGATGAGGCTTCAATGATAGCCAATAGCGGGCTGGGAGGAATGGCTTTTGGTACAGGACGACTGCTGGACGATTTGGTGCAGTATGTATATAGTGGAGAGGGATGTCGGCTGATGATGGTAGGAGATACGGCACAGTTACCTCCGGTAGGCGAAGAGGAGAGTCCGGCTTTATCGGCTTCTTTTTTGCGGGGCTATGGACTGGAGGTTACGGAGTGTAGCCTGACACAGGTAGTGCGTCAGACAACTGATTCCGGTATTTTATACAATGCTACATTGTTGCGACAATATATTACAGAAGAGAATTTCTTTTCGCTTCCGGTGTTGAAGGCAACTGCATGCTCCGATGTACGGATTCTGCCGGGAGGAGAACTGATAGAAGCCATTACCGAAGCCTATGATACGGCAGGCATGGACGATACCATGATAATCTGCCGTTCCAACAAACGGGCCAATCTTTATAACAAAGGGATACGTAATTCAATCTTGTTCAGAGAAGACGAACTGAACACGGGGGATATGCTGATGGTGGCGAAGAATAATTATTATTGGGGAGCGGAGTGTAAGGAACTGGATTTTATTGCCAATGGAGATGTGGCAGTGGTACGTAGAGTACGCCGGATACGCGAGATGTATGGCTTCCGTTTTGCCGATGTTGTACTGACTTTTCCGGATTATGATGATTTGGAATTGGAGGTCAAGATTCTTCTGGATACCCTGCACTCGGATGCTCCTTCGCTTACGAAAGAGGAAAACGACCGTTTGTTTTATGCTGTACTGGAAGATTATGCTGATGTTCCTACGAAACGTGAACGTATGAAAAAGATGAAGGAAGATGCATATTATAATGCCTTACAGGTGAAGTATGCTTATGCCGTGACTTGCCATAAGGCTCAGGGTGGACAGTGGAAAAGGATTTTTCTCGATCAGGGGTATATGACCGAAGAAATGCTTTCGCCCGACTATTATCGTTGGCTTTATACTGCTTTTACCCGTGCTACGGAGAAAATCTATCTGGTAAATTGGCCGAAGGAGCAGACAGAATAGTCAGAACAAATGTATATTTTGTTGGGGAATTGTGTGAAAAAGGGGCGTCTTCGTATTTTGAATCAGCCCCTTGAATGTTGCAGTTTTTCAGCTTTTTGTCAGGTGTTCATTGTTTTTTGCATGTCGAAATTTTCTTAGGGTTCTATGGCGATGGTATGTTTTTTCATCAGTTTTTCGTGATGATTCTCCCAAAGTCTGTAGCTGAGCAGAATACACAGAAACACTGTACTGATAATGCAAACCCATCCGAACAGTTCTTTCAGACTGATGAGAATGGCTTGCTCTGTAACCTGTGCGTAAAGAGCTTGTATGGAATGAGGAGACAGACTGCTGTGTACCTGGTCCATTCTCAGACTGAGAAGTCCGATGTTTTCCTGACTCAAATGTCTGAGCCATCGGGTAAGAATGGCTGTTCCGAGTGGGGTAGCTATACTGGTACGGATAAAGCTTAGTACGCAAAGTCCTTGAAAGAAATGCTGGAAAGGAACACTCTTGGCAATGTAAATGGTCAGTGCAATATAAAGTATACCGTTTCCTACACCTTTCAGATAATTGGGCAGGTACAGGCTTTCGATATTCAGTGTAGGATAAATAAGAAAATACATGTAGTACTGATAAATAATAATCAGTATAAATCCTACTGAAATGAGAAGTTTGAAGCCTTTACGCAAGACTACCTGGCGGTAGAATACAACTGCTGCTCCCGAGAGAATACCGATAAATACACACCAGTTGATGGATACAGAATTCAAGTCGTCGTAATGCAGAATGGAAGTCATGAACTGGCTCTGCAGAACCGAAGAGGTGGTAAGAAGCAGACACATCGTGAGAAACAGGAACAGAATAACCGGAAAGTTGCGGTAACGGAATACCTTGGGTGAGATATACGGGCGGCGCACTGTGCTCATGCGGTTGATGTTGATGAGCAGGCAGAGCAGGGCAATGACAATACAGGCACGTATTTCTACACTGTCTAGCCAGTCGTGATATTCACCGTAGATACAAATATAAACTACAGCAAACAGCATCACTCCCCAGAGTATACCACTTAGCCAGTCTATACCATACAAGGGTATTTTCTTTCCCGGGCGATAGGGGCGGGTAAGAAAGAATACACAAAACCATACAATGACCAGCAGACCGATGACAAACCAGTGCATATAATGCCAGTTGGCCCACTCGGATATATGAGTGGCTACCAGACCGGACAACTGGATACTTTCCAGTACGATGATATAGATAACCGGATAGAATACAGAGAAATTACCGGAAGGAGTCACACTTAGGCGGATATTGGAGAAACATTCGAAGGTTCCCCACATACGGAAAAAACCGGAAATAAAGCAAATGAAAATCAAAAGCGGAATTTGCCGGGTATGCATGGTGATAAGGTTGCATACTATCAGTACGCAACATACCGTCAGCAATATGGAACGGGTCGTGAAACGCGACTTAAGACGGAACAGAATGGGGAAAATCACAGTCATCCCGATAAAAGAAGCGTATCCTGCCATGTTGATATCTTCCTGAATACAACCCAATGCACTCGACATCTGGTAGGCTGTAGGCAGGAAAACTCCGCCATTGAATTGGAAAACCATGGCGAAAAACAAGGAGATACAGATACAGAAGGGGGTAGAAAGCGATTCCTTGAAGTATAGGATACGGGGACGTACTGGTTTCATTGGCTTTTAGAATTTTACGGTACATTCTACATTCATACCGGCACGGAGGCGTTCAAGGTCTTCCGGACGGTTGTTGTGTGTAAATTCTATACGTACCGGGATACGCTGTTCTACTTTTACAAAGTTTCCGGCAGAGTTGTCTTGCGGTATCACCGAATAGAATGAACCGGTCGCGTCGGAGATAGAAGAAATTTGTCCTTCGTATTCTATTCCTGGAATGGCATCAACTTGTATCTTGACCAGCTGTCCTTTTTGCATGTCTGTAGTCTGGGTTTCTTTATAGTTGGCAATTACCCATTTTTCTGTACCGTCTACCAGAGTGACCAGTGTCTGTCCGGATTGTACCAGCTGTCCTTCGTGAATATCCTTGCGTCCGGTTACTCCGTCGGTTGTAGCACGGATAATGGTATACGAGAGGTTCAGTTTGGCCAGATTCAGTGCTGCTTCTGCCAGTTTGATAGCCGACTCGTTTTGTTCCAGACGCTGAGTCTGTTCCTGCTTCATGAGGGAGGTAGACTGTTTCTGTCTCAGTAACTGTTCATACCGTGCTTTGGTAGCAGCATAATCTGTTTTCACCCGGTCGAACTGCTGGGGAGTTACCGCTTCTTCTTTCATCAGTTCCTGGTAACGTTTGTAGTCGGTTTCAGCATTCAGCAGGCGTACCCGTTGCTCTTCGATAGCTGCTTCGGTTACGAAAATGTTGTTTTGTGTGGTGTTGATAGTTGTATACATGGCACTTTTTCCAGCCAGAGCATTCTGATAGTCGGCTTCTGCCTGCGCTACTTTCAGGCGATATTCGGTATCGTCTATAATAGCCAGTGTATCTCCTTTCTTCACTCTCTGATATTCTTCAAAGCAAATTTTCTTGATAAATCCCTGTACTCGTGTATTGACAGGAGTCAGATGTTGTTTGATTTGTGCATTGTCTGTATATTCGTTGCTGCCGAGGCGGATAAATTTTCCGCTTATCCAGCTTATACCTCCTGCCAGTACAAGCAGTATGATGAAATTGGGGATGGCTCTTTTCTTATTTTTTATCATGAGTATATAGGGTTTATTATAATGTTCCGTTTAATTTCTTGAGCAGATAATATTGGTATAGAATATTAATCTGGTCGTTGGTCAGTTGTAATTCGGTGTCCAGCTGCGTATTGCTTGCATCCAGCATATCGGTAATTAGTGACAAACCATTTAGGTAACGGTGCTTTACGATATTGAAGTTCTCGTGTGCAAGCTGTACACTCTTCTGCTGGGTCTGAAGTCGCGTATAAGCTTCGTTCAGTCCGATGTAAGCGGCATGAATGGCATTGTCGAGTTTTTCTTCTGCCAGTCTTCTTTGTTCCTGTGTCTTAAGCGTGGAGATACGTGCCTGTTTCAGTTTCTTTTTGGTTTTGAACAAGGCGTCCAGATTGTATGAGACAGAGACTCCCGCAAACCAGTAGTTGAAATTATTGTTCAACGGTGGTACTTCTACAAGAATGGGACCGGTAAAATCATTGGTAGCGGTGAGGTTGATATGGGGCCTTCTTTCCGCCTTAATCAGGCGTTCCTCGTTTTGCTTTAGTTGTATTTGGTTATCGGCCATTTGTAGTGCGGGAGCATTCAGCTTTCCTTCTTTCCAGGCAGTTTCGCTCTGTCTCGCAATCTGTATGTTTTTAAGTTGTGCTGTATCAGGCTGTATAATTGTACCTTCCGGCAGCCCGATGGTACTGGCCAGATGCTGGCATAATATATTCTTCTTGTTCAGAACGGAAGTCAGTGCCAGTTTCAGATTCTGAAGCTGAAGCTCATAGCGTGTAATGTCGCTCTTCAAAGCTGTTCCCTGGCTGTAGGCTGCTCGCATATCTTTCACCAGGAGCTGTGTCTGTTCGATATTCTTTTCGTACACCGTCTTTTCATTATTCAGCTGACATATATCCAGGTAGTAGCCGATGAGCAGGAAACGTATATCCTGGCGGTTACTGTCGTATTCCAGTTGGGCATTCCGGTGCATCAGCTTACTCTTCTCGATGTTTCCGCTGATGCTTCCCCCGCTGTAAACTACCTGACTTGCCTTCAGAACAAATGTATTTCCAAAGTGAGGCATGTCTGCATGTATTCCGTTTGAAAAATCCCGGTCGGTCATACAACCGTCTCCAATGTAGTTGAGAGTCAGTTCGCTGTGAATGGATGGAAGTCGCTTGTCGCGTGCAACTTTAATCCCTTGAGCGGTTTCTTCCGTGTGAAGTGTGTGTACCCGTATGCTTTTGCTGTTCTCGTCAGCCAAGTGGAACATTTCGTCTATACTGAGTATACGAGTCTGGGCATCGGATGCAGCTCCTGAAAAAAGCAATCCGATGCAGAAAAACCAATACCTATTCTTCATGTAACCTTTTCTGTCTATTTCAATTTGTGCATGCAAAAATAAACCTTTAACTTTGTTCTGAATTTTCAATTAATGCAATAAAATTATCAAATCATGCCAACCGATGAATGGAGAACAGAAATCGTATATTGCGACTATAAATAGTTCACAACCTGAAGAAATCTTTATAAAAAAAACAGGTTGGGAAGAAATTGTTCTACCCGCTCATGCTCATAATAAGGAACAAATTATCTATACTTTGTCGGGAACGTTAAGGGTACAGATTGGCAATACGAATTATTTTGTACCGGAAAAACACATAGCCTGGATACCGGCTGGAGTAGAACATGAGTTATGCAGTCACAATCGTCTGGTTTCGCTGGTTATCTTTTATTTGTCATTTGAGGAGGCTGATGTGATGAATGGCTTTTCCATTTATAATACCACTTCGGTAATAGCAGAAAATTTAAAGTTCATTGCTTCGAAAGGCAAATTGATTCGAAGAGATACACAAGCCGATTTGTTTCAGTTTACTTTGAGCTTCTTTAAGCTACTTCCCTCCATGAGTCCGGTCAGAGAGATTCTTCTAAAGACACTGGTGATTCCCGACGATCAGCGCCTGGTACCGGTGTTACATTATATAACAGAGCATTGTGGCGAGAATTTGAAAATAGAAACGGTAGCAAAATACTTTGGATTTTCGGTCCGTAACCTGAGCCGTTTGTTTTTCCGCTCGAATATCCGTTTTAGTCTGTATCTGAATTATCAGCGAGTGACGAGGGCTATTGAATTGCTGGCCGACAGGGAGAAAACTTTATCGGAAATAGCTTATGAAGTAGGTTTCAGTACTCCCAATAATTTTAATCGGGTGTTCAGGCAGATTACAGGAATGTCGCCCGGGCAATTTGTAAAGATGAAAAATGAGTGAAATTTGAGGACGGTTGTTCTTGGATGGATTATATATGTAGCGATATTCTGTTATTTCTTAAATCTATTTGTATTCATGCAAATATGTATGGGCTGGTTATACGTAGAAATGGTGAAAGGTTAATGAAAAAAGATACTTCTATATGGAGAAGTTATATTATTTGTATATTTTATTTTTGATTAACTTTAGTTATTTTTGCAATAAAAGCTAAATTATTCAGCATATAGTTTATTTCATAATAAGCCTTGAATTAATTACAGTTTTTAATATATCATTGTGTTGTATATGAAAATGATCTAATGTCTTTGATAAATATTGTCGTATGAGAATCTTGCTGAAAAGTATTTTAATTGTCTTGGTATGGACTGTTGCTTTCGCAGTACATGCAGAGTTGACAAGCAATATGTTTAATATTAGACATATTGGACATTTGGAGGGACTTAGCAGTCAACGGGTATTTTCAATTATAGAGGACAGACATCATGTAATCTGGATTGCAACAAAAGCAGGAATAGACCGATACAATGGACAGAGTGTAAAAAACTATAATTTAGAAGGTAACTTTTATTATGCCTTAATTCCGCAACACTATTATAAAATATTTTTTTTAAGTACCTGAGCAACAA
>OHAY01003399.1_pt1 | contig 10966 bp, 14 predicted proteins | sample 1577191 | NCBI WGS metagenome assembly OHAY01 (sample SAMEA3541504, study PRJEB24748) | human gut metagenome | biome: human gut; feature: human-associated habitat; material: faeces | place: China | collected 2012 | reverse complement strand
AGAACTTCACCATCCGTGTAAGTGGTTACGCTGTTAAGTTCATCGACTTGACACGTGAGCAGCAGCTCGATGTAATCGCTCGTCAGGCTCACGAGAGACTCTAATCAATTAGAAGATAAATACTGCCCGCTAGATTTTCTTTCCGAGGATATTTAGCGGGCATTTTTAGCTTATTTAACTGCAAAATAGAGCAAGATATTGATAATTTTACTAACTTTGCCGTATGAATTTATCAAAGGATGGAAAAAGAACTTTATTTGCTGAAGCAAGTAAGTTCTGTTTGGATATAGCCAAGTTAGTTATTGGTGGTGTCCTTTTGGCGGGCATCATGAAGGAAGATATTGATAAAACTACTCTTTATACATTAGGAGTTCTTATAGTCTTATTCTTTACCTTCTTGGGTTTCTTGTTTTTAATTATTTCTAAAAAGATAAAATAATATGGGTGTATTTCTTTTTTTAGGTGTTATAGCCTTATTTATGAGTCTTTTTGCATTGTGGGGAGTATATGATCTTCGAAAGAATGCATAAAGGTTTTGTTCACAGTATAGAGAGCTTTGGTTCGGTAGATGGACCAGGCATCCGTTTTCTGATTTTTCTGCAGGGGTGTCCGATGCGCTGTCAGTTCTGCCACAATCCGGATTCGTGGAAGACGGGAGTGGGAGAGGAATGGACAGCTGATGACCTTCTGGACAAGGCAGAGCGATTCAAGAGTTATTGGGGAGACAAGGGCGGTATTACCGTGAGCGGTGGAGAAGCCTTGATGCAGATAGACTTTCTCATCGAACTCTTCGAGAAAGCCCATCAGCGTGGCATCAATACCTGTCTCGATACATCAGCCCAGCCTTTCAGAAGAGATGGAAAGATTTTTGAAAAATTTGAGCGTCTGATGGCTGTTACTGATACGGTTCTTCTGGATATCAAGCATATCAATGATGAAGAGCATCGCAAGTTGACGCTTCATAGCAATAAGAACATACTCGATTGTGCCCGCTATCTTAGCGAGATTCACAAACCGGTATGGATTCGCCACGTGCTCATTCCAGGTATTACCGATGAGGATGAATACCTGGAAGAGTTGAGAGACTTCCTCTCTACGCTCAGCAATATCCAGCGCATAGATGTATTGCCTTATCATACGATGGGCATCTACAAATATGAGAAGCTGGGAATCCCTTATCCGCTTGAGGGCATAGAACCTCCTAGCAGTGAACGTGTGGCTCATGCCGAATCTATATTGCAGAAGGCATCTTGTGCAATGCTACCATAGTTGGGCTTGCCTTTGGGGTAGGCTCAACTATGTTTTCTTTATGGGTTTCTACAGAGCTGACCAGGCGTGCCTTGATGATAGGCTTGCAGATATAGTCGTTCACACCCATCTCATAGCAGTCGTCGATGTTGTCCTTGTTGTTGAGCAGGGAAACTACGATGATTGCCATCTCCGATTTGCTGTAAGAGGCTCTGACGTACTTGATGACATCCCAGCCGTTTACATCGGGCATCATCAGGTCGTGCAGGATGATGTTGGGCTGGAAGCTATCTACCATTTCGATAGCTTTAGCTCCACCATCCGCTTTCTGAATCTCAACGTCTAAGCCTTTCAGCATATCAGCAACTAATTCAATATTCTCGTGAATATCATCTACTACTAATATTTTACATTTACTATTCATTTCTCGCAACTGTTGCGACAATCCTAAGCCCTTACCTTATGGATTCCGTTGGGCGGATTAAATATTCTTAAAGCGAAAAAAGTTTTGTGCTGAGTACAATGGAGTTACCTTTTCCTGGTGGTGACGGAGTTGTGAAATTGTCTAAAATCCGGGTACGTTTTTATGGAATCATATATGTTTCAAAAGAGAAACTGAAAGAGGGGGTTGTTTTCGACACCTCTTTCGTTTTCTCCATTCTTGTCTATTCTTCTTTGTTGGCAATGCCTATAGCCCATTCTGGAATCTCTTTCACGTATTCCTTAAATATTTTACCTTCTGTCATTCTAAAAAGAAGTTGAGCTTCAATACCGTCAATCGAGTTGTCATATACGTATGTACGGTCGGCGTATTGGGATGCTATTTCGCAATTGATGATGGATTTGGCATATCGTGAAATAATCTTTGTAATCGGTACATCGTGTCCACCTTTCATTACTCTAGTAGCAATTCTTGAAGCATTTATTGTTGGCGAGGAGGTTCCTACAAAAAAGAGACGAATAAAAAATCCTGCTTCTTTAGCTCTTTTGATAAAGTCAATTTTCTCGGCAGTGGACATTACTGTTTCGAAAATTATACTATGTTTATTGTTGAGGCATTCTTCTCTTTGAGCCTGGCAGTATTGAGCTGCTTTTAAAACTGCATCTTGATTGTTCCAATCGCCAAACATATTTTGTGCAATATTGTCAGGGTTGATATAAATAGAATCTTCTAGCCATTCGTGGTGTAATACACGACTGGTTATTGTTGTCTTTCCAGAACCATTAGGTCCTGCAATGACAATTAAAACGGGTTTGTGTATTTTTGCCTCCATTAATTCAAATTGAATTTTTGTCGTTGTTCTTTAGCCTGTTTTTGCATATTGGCAAAATAACTTCTGTAAGCTTCTTCGTTTTCTCTGTTGTATATTTCGGCTGCCTCGTGCATAATCTGAGCCAGCATTTCATCTGTTGGCTCTTCCATGCTTGTCAGCCGATAGCTATTTAATTCTTTTTCTGAAATCATAATTCTAATATTTTTAAATATGGCGCAAATATACGATTATTTTCTGAAACGTGCAAGAAAATCCTGTTTTTTTAGTAAAACTTGCATAATAAGGCATAAAAGACGTGCCAAAAGAGCCTTACTTGCTATTCAAAAGAGCCTAACGTAACGCTTAATTAAGCCTAACGTAGACCTTAATTGAGGCTTAATTGGATGGTAAGTAAGGCTCTTTTGCAAGGCATTTGAGGCTCTATTGCAAGGTATTTGAGGCTTTTTTACAAGGCATTTGAGGCTTTTTGCAATCTTTTTGTCCCTTTTTTGCAACCTTTCGGGTTTCTTTTGCGTCTAAGCATCAGAATATTGAAAATTTAAAATTGAAAGAGTATGAAAACAATGAGTATTTGGGTTGCTTCGGCAACTTTGTTTCTTGCCTCTATAGGCATCTGTTCCTGCAGTATGGGTTCTACCACCACTTCTGAAATGAAGGGGGGCCTGGAGTTTACGCAGGATGATTTGAGAGAGAAGCCTTTCAAGGCTATCGACGTGGATGTGGTTGCCAGTGTCTATTATACACAGAACGACGGCGATGAATGCAGTGTGCGACTGGATTACTCTGCCATCAAGGATGCTGAGTTCGCTCAGAAACTCAAGGAGAAAATCAAGGTGGTGTATCGAGACGGCGAGGTGAAGATCGGTCTGACGGGAAGACTTAAGGTGCCTACTATGTGTAGCTCTGAAAAATATAGATTGAAGATTTATATCACCAGTCCTGATCTGGTGAAGATTACTCAGGAAGGGGTAGGGGCTTTCTATGCTAAGTCTATCAACAGTGACCGCCTGGAAATCGATAACGAAGGCGTAGGCTCTGTCAGCATCAAGCAGATTCTTGCCAACAGACTGGATGTTACCAACGAGGGGGTAGGGTCCGTCAGCATCGATCATGCCAAGGGCGATGTGATGAAGATTGACAACGAAGGCGTAGGCTCCGTAAAGGTAGGCAACGTGGCGATGGGCGACCTGAAGGTGGATAACGAGGGTGTAGGCTCCGTAACGCTCGATTTCTTCAAGGGCGGAAATCTGAAGATCAACAATGATGGCGTGGGTAAGGTAAGCGCCAAGGTTGACTGTCAGGTTCTGAATGTTGATCTGGATGGTGTTGGCGGCGTGCATCTGAGCGGTGTCACCGGCAAATATACCCGTCATAAGGACGGTGTTGGAAGCATCTCTGACGGAAATCTGAAAGTTGGTAGATAACGTAAGTTACTGAAAATCAAAATAAAAAGACAGGGAGGATGAAAGCCCAAGTTAAATTGCGAAGAATTGAGCGATTTAACTTGGGCTAAGTTTCTTCTTATTTTTCTATTTTTTCTTTTATTTATTTTCTTTTTTATCTTTTCTTCTTGCTACTTCTTCTTGTCGTTTTTTCTTTTCTTTTTTTCTTTTTTTCTTTTTCTTCTTCTTAAAGAAAATCTCTGTTAGCCATTTTTGACAATTAGAAGTCCCACTTCACACCCAGGCAAGGGCGAACCTTTGCTCCATCGGTGCTGCCGAAGTTATTGGTGATTTCTACCTCACCACCCAGACTCAGGTTCTCGCAGCCGAAGTGCTGACCTACATTGTACCACAGCTGTGGCTCGGTGATGAATACTGTATGGCGGGTCTTAGCCTTGCCGTCGCCATCTACAGTTCCGTGGGTTTCCCACCAGAAATCAGCGAAGCCGTCAAACTTCAATCCCTTTACTCCGAAGAGGTCGTTGCAGGTCCATACGGCAGTCAACTGCATTGGAACATTCTGGTTGGTCTTGCGGATGGTTTTGTAGAGAACATCCAGATTCAGGATGTTCTTGTAGGTAGCATCGTGAATCAGATACTCCACACCGAAGAGCCAGGCATTGTTGATAGGGTAGTTCTTGGTGATACCACCATTGTACTCTACGTGCAGGCTCCAGTTCTTCATGCTGCTGTTCTGCCAGAAGTTCAAGGCACGTGAAATCTCGGTATAGGTGCCGCCCTGGGCTACGTTTGGACTGTTAGGGTCCATCTTGTCGTAGTTGAAATCGTGGTCAACGAAGAAGTAGGTGCTTCCCCATTTGTCCTGCTTGAACATCTCCAAGGTCAGGGTTACATACTTGCGGTCGGTACCGAAATCATAAAGAATCTGTGCGTTGGTCTGTGCAAGAGTCTTGCTTGCTGGAAGCAATGCCAATGCCATCAGCAGGAGGCTTTTTAATTTTCTCATAACAATGTTTTCTTGTTTTTGATGATAAAGTTTAAAATATGATACTGAACTAAAAAAGACTGCGAATATGATACCCGCAGTCTTTTTTTGTACATATAAATCAAATCGGTTTTTCCTTTGCTTAGATGTAAATCCAATCTTTTTTTCTTGGCTTAGTAAGCGAAGAGAGGATAATCCTTCATGGTCTCGTTCACCTTCTCACGAACGCGGGCGATGACCTTCTCATCCTCTGGTGAATTCAATACTTCCTCGATGAGCTCTGCGATGAGGTGCATCATATCCTCCTTGGCGCCACGGGTTGTCATGGCAGCTGTACCCAGGCGGATACCTGAAGTCTGGAAGGCAGAACGTGAATCGAATAGAACCATGTTCTTGTTCACTGTGATGTCTGCTGCAACGAGCGCATTCTCAGCTACTTTACCAGTGAGGTCTGGATATTTACTTCGGAGGTCAACGAGCATAGAGTGGTTGTCTGTACCACCGCTTACGATACCGAAACCGCGACCCATCAGATCGTCTGCAAGAACGGCAGCGTTCTTCTTTACCTGCATTGCATACTCCTTCCAGGATGGCTGCAGGTTCTCATTGAAGGCAACAGCCTTGGCAGCGATGACGTGCTCCAGCGGACCGCCCTGCTGACCAGGGAATACGGCGGAATTCAAGAGCATGCTCATCTTCTTCACTTCGCCCTTCTTGGTAGTCAATCCCCATGGGTTGTCAAAATCCTTACCCATCAGAATGATACCGCCACGAGGACCGCGGAGCGTCTTGTGGGTAGTAGAAGTTACGATGTGAGCGTACTTCAATGGGTTGTCGAGCAGACCTGCTGCAATCAGACCAGCAGGGTGAGCCATATCAATCATCAGAAGGGCACCCACCTCATCGGCAATCTTGCGCATGCGGGCATAATCCCACTCACGGCTGTAAGCGCTACCGCCACCGATAATCAGCTTAGGCTTGTGCTCCAGAGCCAGCTTCTCCATCTCATCGTAATCCACACGACCCGTCTCCTTGTTCAGGTTGTAGCCGATAGGGTTGTAGAGAATACCAGAAGTATTGACGAGGCTACCATGAGAAAGGTGACCGCCGTGGTCGAGATTCAATCCCATAAAAGTATCACCCGGCTTGAGTACGGCGAGCAATACGGCAGCGTTAGCCTGAGCACCAGAGTGAGGCTGCACGTTGGCATACTCAGCACCAAAGACTTTCTTCACGCGTTCGATGGCAAGGTTCTCTACGATATCCACCACCTGGCATCCACCATAGTAGCGTTTGCCCGGCAGACCCTCTGCATACTTGTTGGTAAGGTAAGAACCCATAGCGTTCATCACCTCGTCACTCACGAAATTCTCAGAAGCAATCAGCTCCATACCTTTCAGCTGACGCTGATGTTCTCTTTCGATCAAGTCGAAAATCTCTTGGTCTTTTTCCATTGAATCTCTATATTATTAGTCGTTTTATGCTTGATTCAGCTTATATTTTAGATTTGTACTGCAAAAATAAGCAATATAGTTGTAATAGCCAAATAATAAAAGTTATTTTGAGTCTATTTGCTTACTTTTTGTCGTTTTTATACAAAAACAGGCTTCTAACTGTTATGTCAGAAGCCTGTTTTATGTTATTTGCAAAGTTCTACCTTTCCGAGTTGCTGCTCCTTGTCGCAGTAGTGACAGCGTATTATGCCCAATGCGGCATCCACGGTGTGGAAGACTGTAGCCATAGGCTCGTTGTTGGTGATGCACTTGGGGTTGTTGCATTTCACGATTCCCTTCAGTGTATCAGGAGTCTTCACTGTCTTCTTTTCAACGATTTCGTAGTCCTTGATAATACTCAGACCGATGTTTGGAGCTACTACCGAGAGACGGTTGATCTCTTCGTCGGTAAAGAATTTGTTGGCAACTTTGATGATGCCCTTCTTGCCGATTTTCTTGGAAGGGAGGTTGTAGCCGATGGTGACAGGTGTCTCCATTTTCTCTAATTGCAGGAGGTTGACTACCTGATAGGTCTTTTCGGCTGGTATATGGTCGATAACGGTTCCGTTCTCGATAGCGGCAACCACAAGTTGATTCTTATTGTTTCCCATAATTAAACTCTAAACATTATTCAATAATAGTCTTGTCGTTCTTGATGTCATCGAGCGTGATGCCGAGGCAATGGCAGAAGATGGCCTCTCGTGCATAGAGTCCGTTCTGTGCCTGCTGTATGTAGTAAGCGTGTGGGTCGTCATCCACATCGTATGCTATCTCGTTGACACGTGGCAGTGGGTGCATGATCTTCATGTTCTCCTTGGCCTTGGCGAGCATACTGCGTTTCAGAATATACACGTTCTTTACGCGCTCGTATTCCATCAGGTCGCTGAAGCGTTCCTTCTGGACGCGTGTCATATAGAGGATGTCGGCTCCTGCTATCACGTCTTCGTTGAAGTCTTCGTGCTCCACATATTTGATTCCATGATGGTCGCAGTAGAGTTTGTACTCTTGTGGCATGGCCAGCTCCTTTGGTGCGATGAAGTGGAAGGTAGGGTTGAAGTGGCGCATGGCAGTGATGAGCGAGTGTACTGTTCTGCCATATTTCAAGTCGCCCACGAGATAGATATTCAGATTCTCGAGTGTTCCCTGTGTCTTGTAGATGGAGTAGAGGTCGAGCAGGCACTGTGATGGATGCATGTGGGCTCCGTCTCCAGCATTGACAATAGGCACTGGTGCCACCTCACTGGCATACTGTGCAGCTCCCTCTATGTAGTGGCGCATGGCAATGATGTCGGCATAGTTGCTCACCATGAGGATGGTGTCCTTCAGAGTCTCGCCCTTGGTGGTACTTGATGTCTTGGCATCAGAGAAGCCTATGACACGGGCACCGAGGCGGTTGGCTGCAGTTTGAAAACTAAGTTGTGTACGGGTGGATGGTTCGAAGAAAAGGGTTGCAACAACCTTTCCCTTCAACAGTTCCCTGTTGGGATGCTTTTCGAACTCTTGCGCCATCTGCAGGAGGTATTCTATCTTCTCCTTCGACAGGTCTGCAATCGTCACAAAATTATGTTTTTCCATTTGAATTTTGATTGAATGTTCTGAAATCGCCTCCAAAGTTACATATATTTTTTTATTTATGTGCTATTCACCTAAAAAGTTTTAGGTTATTTTGCACAAACCTTTTTTATTCTACTACCATTTTCTTTCCGTTGTGGATGTAGATGCCTTTCTGTGTAGGACATTCTTCTCCCACTTTCTGACCATTCAGGTTGTACCAGCCCTTAGGATAAATGGGCTCTGCCTCGAACTCGATGAAAGGAATGCTCGTCACGCCCTGGTAGTTGTCGTACGAGAAGGCTACGTTCTGCATGCTTCCCCAGATATATTCCTCCAGGCCAGGATAGTCGACGAAGGGGTTGCGGTTGTTCTGCAGAGATTGGATGCCCTTGTTGCGGTTTATTTCCTTTTGGCTTACCGGGTCTTTCTTCGACCATTCCATCAGCATCTTCATTTGCCAGTCCTTGTAGGGTTTGTAGGAATCGTGTGAGGCGATAGGTGCGAATTCTCCAGCATTCCAATTTGCAATCTTGTCTTCGTAAGCCGTAGCCATATAGAAGTAAATGCGGGCGAAGTCTCCTTTATACATATCGTTGGGCTCAAAGACTTCACCTCTATAGCCGGGATAGGTGCAGGAACCTAATTTGGAGAATCCTTTGTTAGATTTGTATTTTCCTCCATCTGTTTCGCCGAATGGATAGTTGCTTCTCATTCCATTTACTTTTCCATCTGTTGGTACAAGATGAACAAGGTCGGTGTACATAGGTGTTGCTTCACTAAACCAACTTTTAGGAAAAGAATGTTCACGATTGTAAGCATCTCCTTCATATTTGTAATTGCCAGCTTGGTCGGTTCCGAACCTGTAGTTGGTGGTGCATGAGTACATATCCCATACCTTCCCGTCTTCTCTCATGTCTGTTGTTCTGAAAGCTGTCCAAAGCCCCTTGTACGATAGTTCTTTATGCGTCTTAATGATATTAAACATCGCAGTTTTCAACGCTTTGCCTTTCTTTCCGTTAGCACTCTGATAATAAGTACCCGTGTTGTTAGGCCCCTGTGCAAAGAGACTTAAAGTGATGAGTTGCAGGGTTATGAAGAGCCCCCAATGCTTAATGTTTTTTCTTTTCATGTCTGTGTGATAATTATTCTTTCTGACGTAATGTTGTTAGATTCTTATAGAAATGATTTGGGCTGATGGTTGTATCCGTTCTGCGAGATATTCGCTTCGTCCCATTTGTCTTTGGCTGTCGTTTTCTTCTTGGGATAACCGATAACGATGGTGTTCAGCGGTATCAAGTTGCTGGGCAGTGCCAACAGCTCTTGCATTCCCCTGTAACGTTCCTCAAGAGGGTAGAGGGCGGTCCATACAGCACCCAGATCGAGGGCATTTGCCATCAGGAGGAGGTTCTCTGTAGCTGCAGAACAGTCCTGGATCCAGAACTCCTGTTCCGTACCTTCAAGGGTTTTGTTTAAATCGCCGCAGACAACAATGGCAAGCTGGCATATGGACTGAAATGAGGAATCTGATCGAGTAACTTCCTGTCGTCTATCACTGCAAAGTGCCAGGGCTGTTTGTTACAAGCCGAGGGTGCTGCCATGGCTGCATGCAACAGCATCTCTACTTTCTCCGACTCAACAGGTTGGTCGAGAAAGCTTCGCACGGAAGTACGGCTCATGATATTGTCGAATATTTCTTTTTGATTCATTTTCTCAGTGTTTAGAATTCCTTTTGCAAAGTTACACAGAATAATCGATATAGTAGGCGGTTGCTGCTGTTTTTTCTGATGGTTTTCATCTAAAATGCAGATTTTAGATTATTATAACACATAAAAATACTTGGATATCAGTTGTTTTGTGTAATTTTGTGAAAATAAAGTGAGTGCCTCAAAAACTGTCGCAGCTTCTTGAGGCGTTAGGAAACAGTAAGTAAAACTTAATAACAAAGAAAACATGAATGTCAATGCAGGTATCAAGCAAGCAGCAATCTTAGCCATCGGCATCATTGCGCTTGGATTTTGTATCAAGTCGGGCTTGGAGGGTTTGGCAGGTAAGGACCGCAAAGTAGTAGTTAAGGGTTTGGCAGAAAAGGAGGTGGAAGCCGATAAGGTGACATGGCCTATCCTGTCGAAGGAGATAGGCAATGACCTGCCCCAGTTGTATCAGACCATCAACAATACGACGAGTACCATTCGCCAGTTCCTGTTGGCTAATGGCGTGAAGGCAGAAGAGATCAATGTCAATGCTCCTGTGGTGATCGACCTGAATGCCGAGCGATATGGAGAAAACAAGAATCCTTATCGTTACAACATAACTTCCATCATCACTGTTACGTCGAATAATGTGAAGCTTATCCGCAGTCTTATTGCCCGTCAGGGGGAATTGCTCCAGAAGGGCATAGCCATAGTGGATGGAGGTTACGACAATCCTGTGAAATATGAGTTTGTGGCTTTCCGCAAGATGAAGCCCAAGATGATGCAGGAGGCGATAGAGAATGCTGAGCAGACCGCCGAGCAGTTTGCCAAGAACAGCAAGAGTAAGATAGACAAGATTATGAATGCAGACCAGGGACAGTTCTCCATCGACGACCGCGACTCGAATACTCCTTATATTAAAAAGGTGAGGGTTGTGACTACTGTCACCTATTCGCTGAAAGATTAACGCAGCAACAGCATCTGTTGCTTCCTTCCTTATAGTCATCATTGATGTTCGGGAAAGGGTGTGGTTTAACGATTTTAGTTGACCACTCTAAGCCTTATTGATTGAGCCCACTTTAAAAAGTCAATTTTACGAAAATCAGATATTGATTATCAATAAGTTACAAAGGTAAAAATATGATTTTCGACTTTTAACATAAAGCTCTAAAGCACCCGAAAGCGAATAAGAGAGGTTGTAACATAAACGGTTGGGAATGAGTAGATTTGCACAAAGTTGCCAAATCGGCATAAAGCAAGCGAGTGAGGAATATTGAAGTAGTTCAGTTACTAAATCGTGAGCCACAGTTACCTATGC
>OHAY01003395.1_pt1 | contig 10997 bp, 10 predicted proteins | sample 1577191 | NCBI WGS metagenome assembly OHAY01 (sample SAMEA3541504, study PRJEB24748) | human gut metagenome | biome: human gut; feature: human-associated habitat; material: faeces | place: China | collected 2012 | reverse complement strand
TATGTGTGTGAAAAGTTTTGTCCCGGTGGTGGACGAAGCGAGCACTGTCGTATCGGAGAGCGGAGAGATTTTATCACCGAAATAAGCCCCCGAAATGATAGCGCCGGCAATCCACCCAGCTTCGAATCCTTGTGCCTTTCCTATTCCGAGCAAGGCCACGCCGATGGTGGCGATGGTGGTCCAAGAGCTCCCGGTAATGACGGAAACGATGGCGCAGATGAGACAGCAAGATGCCAAGAATATCTGAGGTGTGAGCGTGTGTAACCCGTAGTATATGAGCGTGGGAACTACGCCACTGAGCATCCATGTGCCGGAAATGGCTCCGATGAGTAGTAAGATGATAATGGCCGGTGTCACTTTCTTTATGTTTTTAGCCATGCCTTCTTCGAGAGAACTCCATTTATAATTGTATTTTATCATGGCTATGCCTACACATACGGACGAAGCGATCAGAAGCGATACTTGGCTTCCTCCTAAAAGGGCATCTCCACCGAAGATAGGGATAACCATAGCCAACAGTGCGACAAGAACGAACAATGGAATCAGTGAAATAACGGGAGTGGGTATTTTGCTTTTTTCGTCTTCTTTTCATAGATATTCCTTTCTTCTAATTTTTTTGTTTCTTAAATCTTACGCTTGTAATATTTGAAAGTCAAGTCTATTTTCAGGAATTGTATACTCCAGATTCACCATTAGACTATCACACTTTTTCTCCTGCCTTTTAATATGCCGGAACACCATATCCATAAATATTACTACTTCCGATACTGTAACTTCGTCTTGCCACTTTATCTCCACTGTTACCTTCTATGGTATTGACGGTTCCACCACTGACACTCTCTACAATTCCAACATGGTCAATCGTTCCATTATTCCCCCAGTCAAAGAAAATAATATCTCCTACCGCCGGGGTATAACTGGCGTCCCGGAACCTGCCTTTACTTTCAAACCATTTCACACCGTCCGAACAAAGAGAGAATTTTGGAATAGCTCCACTCTGGATATAACCACTCTGGTCTGCACACCATGACACAAAGCAGGCACACCACTCTACTCGGCTTCCAAATCCATACCAACTCCAGTAGGTTGTTCCGCCTTTTCCTTCCTGAGATGCTGCTACCTGAACGATTGCCTGATTACCGATGCCTGTCGGGATTCTTCCAAATGCATAATACTGAAGCACATGCGGTACATACTGCTTGTCCCCATAACTGCTCCACCCCATTCTCTGTGCCATCATATCAGAAAATTCTGCTGCATTTGCAAGGGTATATCCACCTCTGGCTTTCGCCCATTCCAGATATCCATTTCCATAGTTGTAACTTTGCAATGCCAGTTTAATATTTTCCATATCCAGAGGATTTTTTACTCCTGCACGTTCCAGACAACTTTTTATCTCCTGCACTCCGCAAGAAATCGAATACTCTGGATCAGTGATTCCATTCGGCTGTTTGGGGTATTTTGTATTAAAGCTCCCTTCTGAACACTGCATCGGATCAAGTCCTCTCCCACCGGATTCCTGCATCATAATGGCTTTGATCAGTTCCACATACTCTCCAATGCCATATTGATTTGCATACTGACGGATTAGTGGTTCGTATGCTTCTACTTCTGCACTGACGGAAGAAACTGTACTGGAATTATCCCCACCTGTCAGGCATAGAAAACCACCAAATAAAATGACGATAATCAAAATCATAACTGCAATCCAACCACCTGCAGTCAATGCACTCAGTAATGCTTTTGTAGCTTCAATCAACGCTTTTATCGCATGTGTTACCGCTTTTGCTGTCGTTTTCACTGCAATCCTGGTATTTTGTGCTGTCTGTCTTGTTGCCTGCACTGCTTTTTCTGCCTTTTTCATGGAATACTGCATTGCCTGGACATAAGCATTTGCTGTCTGCTCCGATGTTTTGATACTGGTCCTTGCTGTTTGTTCTGCAGTCTTGACCACTTTCCCAGAAGTCTTGATGGTACCTTTTCCGGTATTCTTTACAACCTGTTCCGATGCTCTCCCGGTCTTGATGGTTCTTTTATCTCGCTCAATGGTCTTGATTTTTTTGACAGCAAGTTCTTTTCCCTGCTTCTGTGCCTTTTCCCCGCCTGAAGGCGGTACTGGTCGGATTTGTTCTTTCGGCTGGTAAACAGTTTCTTCGACAGGCGAAGAAACAGAAGTTTTCTCTTTCTTCCGTTCAATAATCTTTCCTGCCTGTCTGCGTACCTGATGCCCTGTTTTGTGAAAGATGCGGTCAGCATACTCGCTGGCCGCATCTTCTGCATACCCCACTGGATTATTCTCTCTGTCATTAGGTCTTTCTGTCGATTGCATGACATTTTCTTTTGTTCTGACATAGGACTGCTTAATATGGTCTGTCACTGTAACCGTCTTATCTAATACTTTAATATCCTTATGGACTTGGCGTGTTTTTATCTTACGATCCATCGCTTTTCTCCATTTGAATCTTTATCTAGCGTTCATGATTAGTTTCTTTTTTGCTCACCTGTGGCAGTTCCCGGCAGTATTCCGGATACTTCATGCGGATTGCTTCATAAAAATATGGTGCATGACCGCAATCAAACATCTCGTATGGGGTAGACAGACTTTCTTCTCCCTTCTCCACATATCCATTCCACAAGTTGAAAGCCAGTCTGGTCAATCGTGCCGAACCGCCTGTCTGCCACCCTTCATGCAGTGCTTCCGGTTTAATCAAACGCTCCTTAAAATCAAACATGCGGTCAACATGATTTCTGGTATCTTCAGAAATTCCCACACAATAGAAAAATGAACTGTAATAACTGTCATGTTTTCCGCATTTTGCTAACATCTGATAAAAAAACTTTTCGTGTTCCTTTGATGAAAATCTGATTTCTGACATATTTCTCTCCTTTTCCGGCACTAAAAAAACGCCACAAATTGTGACGATTTCCGGTGCCATTCTCTTAAATTGATTATTGAAGTTACATTCTTCCTCGATTGATACTGTCCTCTCCCGGCTTTGTGGTCATCAATTTATACAATCTTGTATTGGTTGGGAATCTATTGACGAACGGTACAAGCGAACTTCCATATTTCACCAGACCACAACCGGCATCTGCATTTGTGATATATCCCATCTGTTCTGTAGAGATATTCAAAAGTGTTGCCAACTTTGCTCTGTCCGGCTCTGCCTGATTAAGCATTACGATATACTCACTGTTGGAAATCATCGTACTTGCAAGAACAGAATCTAACAAATATTCCACGTTCTGTGTAATCGCTGTCGGAAATGCATTACGCTTACGAAATCTTCGCCACGCTGAGTTAAAGAATGCCCCGGAATACTCATTTTCAAATACTACATGAAACTCGTCTAAGAAAATATGGGTTCGCTTTCCCTGTTTCCAGTTCTCCGTTACCCGGTTCAACATTGCATCAGTGATTACCAGAAGTCCCATGGTCTTTAACTGCTTTCCTAAATCTAAAATATCGTATACCATAATACGGTTATTCACATCAACATTACTTTCATGTGCAAATGCGTCCAGACTTCCATTGGTAAATAATTCTGATACCAGTGCCAAATCCTGTGCTTCCGGTTCTTCCTGTTCTAAAAATTTTTCACGCAGCACCCGCAAAGTCGGCACTGCTCCGCCATGCTGATATTCCTCATAAACTTCTCCCACACATCGGTCAATAATAGAACGTTCCTTTGCATTGATTCCTTTTTTATCCAACTGCTCAAACAAAGATAAGATAAACTGTGACTTCTCAATTACCGGATCAACGCCATCTCCATATCCGTCTACCATATCCATTGCATTGATATAATCCCGGCTTCCTGCAGCAATGCGAACCACTTCTCCGCCCATTGCTTCAACTAATGATGCATACTCTCGCTCTGGATCACAAATCAGGATATCGTCCTGCGTTGCCAGTGCCAGAAATACAATCTGCATTTTTGCATTAAAGGATTTTCCACTTCCCGGCACACCCAAAAGGAATGAGTTTGGATTCAACAGTTTTTCTTTATTACACATGATTAAGTTATGGGAGATTGCATTTTCTCCACAATAGATACCTCCTGCGTCCATAATCTCCTGCACCCGGAATGGCATCAACACTGCCACGCTCTCCGATGTCAGCGTGCGGACTGCCGGAATCTTTCGGTGTCCGATGGGAAGTGCTGTATTTAGTCCGTCCATCTGCTGAAATTTAAGAACCGCAAACTGACAAAGATGTTTTCTCGCTGTTGTGAGCAACGCTTCCGTATCGTTGTCGAGCTGCTCTTTGGTATCTGCGGTATGCACCATTGTGAGCACTGCGAACATCATTCTCTGGTCACGGGTGGTAAGGTCATCAAGGAACTCTTTCATTTCCTTTTTTTGCTGTTCCATATCATAAGGAACAGTTGCCGAAAAGTTGTTGTTCATATTCTGCTTTCTCTGCCAGTTCGTGATGTTGGTTTCTACACCGAGCAATCTGTTTTCGGCTTCTCTGACTGCTTCATCGGTAGGAACAGGTACAATATCAATGGACATCATCAGATTTCGGTTCATATCCGTAAGTTCCGCCACCATACTGTCCTTGATATAGGACGCATATTCACGAAGAAAGATAACCCTGCCATAACGGTTACCGATTTTGAAATAATCACTTTCAAATTCTAAAGAGTCCGGGCAGATATAGTCCTTAAAATCGTGTCCTTTCTTTCGTGTTTCCTTAATATCAAAATGATATGAAGTTTCTTCCCCCACACGGAAGAAGTCGTGAATAATGCGAAGTCGCTCATCCGTTTCAAGTTCCACACACTTACTACCAAGTCGTGAAAAGTGTGAAATCAAATCTGCACCTACACGGGCAAAATAGGTTCTTGCGTCATCCACATTCTTTTTATTGATGGAGATGGTCACATACTTATCCTGCACCGTTGAATTTGCTCCCGTTGCCTTATCAAGAAGCATTTTGTTGTATTCCTCCCGATATTCGTCTAGTTCGTCTCCGGTTTCAGGGATAAGGATTGTTTTCTCAAAGTCCAAACGGTTCAGTCGTCTGTTGTTGATAGTGAGTTTTGTGGTTGCTCCACTGTCAAGAGAGTTAAGTAGTTCCGAATACTCAAGGAACATCGTTTCTTTATCTTCTCGGCTGGCAACCGCATAGTTAATATCCGTGAACTTAAAGGATTTAGAATACTTGTCTTTGCCCACTCTGAAAATACCGTCATCATAGATGGCAGTAACCGGAATACAGTCCTGCACACCCTTCGGCACAACAAATTTTTCCTTATCCTGCTTAAAGATGTTGTTTAATGTCTTAATCATTATTCTTGTAAGCCTCCTTTGTCTTTTTCTCAATGCTCGGTTTCATCAGTTCTAAATAGGTGTTTGTGGAGTGAAACACTAACTTCTTTGGCATAAGAAACTCGGACTTAATCCACGCCCAGATAAATTTCTCTGCTGTCATTCCGTTGTATTTCACAAATCCGAGAGCCGCAAACGGTGCTGCTCCCAAAATACACACCCACGATACTGTTTCAGTTCCAAGATGCGGTTTGAGTAAGAAGTACAATCCTACCGCCACACCACACGCAAGGATAGAAAAAATGAACTGTCTGAGCGACAGTCCAAAGAACATTGATTCTGTGTAATTTCGTATTTCTCTGTTTATTTTTACTTCCATCAGAATTTCCTTTCTATGACAAATAAAAAAGCACCGCCATAACTGACAGTGCCACATCGTATCGTGCATTACCAAAGGTTTAAATAAGTAAGTCCTCTTGGTAAATTATCTTCTTCATTTTCTAAACTTTGCTGTATGTGATTATAAACATTATGAATACTTTCCAAATACAGAATAAAGGACTTTTTGTTCGTATCCCTATTGCGATTTTTTAACTTGATATACTCATCACGAACACAATTCCATCCCTGCTCATATTCAAGTATTTCTTGAAGTTTGCAGTCTGCATTTTGTGATAGGACTCTATCTTCAAATGAATAGCGATTGTTTTTCTTCCAATTCTTGATATATCTATATCCATTGTCCAAATTGTCATCATCTAAATAATAAATTATCGCAAAATCACAGCTTCTGATAATCTTGGAATGTTTTTTATCAACAACCTTTATGGTAATAGAAGAAGTGGAGTCTTCGGGTTCTCCGTACTTTGTACCTTTGAGCGACTTGGAAAAAGCTCTCATAAACTGCTCTTTCAGTTTTTTGGGATTGTCCCATAAATCGCTCTTTTGCAAAATTAGATTGTAGTCAAAATCATAACCTCTGTTACCATCTTTTATCTTAGTGACGAGGTGTCGATTTGCACTTCCAATCAATTTGAATTGAAAAGTCGTATCATATTCGGTTTTCATTATTTTTTGAACCTTTTTTATGATACTTTCAATTTCCTCTTTATAAGGCTTGTATTCTGCTTTGCTGACATATTCGTACATATACTTGACCATCCTATCTTTACTTCCTCAATCCGACCATTTAGCAAAGCTAAATCATTACAGTATATCACGATTTTTCCACTTGTCAATTATTTTTATTTGTTTTTGTGTTTTTCAGGCAAGAATTTTGCCTGAAGATTTGTTGCAAAAACCTCCGTTATAAGCCCATCATTTCTCTGATAATGCGGTCACTCATCTTCACTGCACCGACAAGAACAAGCATATTAAATACAAGTTCTCCGATATATGACCATACCTGTGTGACTGCCGCAGCGTCCGGGTTTACCACCGGCGGACTTGACGCAAACAAAGAGAAGATAATGCAAGCTAGCACGATTACTGCACCTTCAAGCAGTACCGCACAGTAACTTTTAATAAAACTCTTGCCCACATTCTGCGTTGGTTCTCCGGCAAAGGTAGATAGCGGTATCGGTGCTAATGCCGTGTACATATACAGTTTGAAAAATCTGCCGTAAACCGTCATTATCAGAATGAATGACAACACCGTAATAAAAAGACCGCCTATCAGAGTCACTGCCCATAGCGGAATGCTTTCAAAGAATCCGCAGTCCTCAATGGTTGTTACCATTTCGGATGGGAGCGTCGTCTGATTCGGTGTTCCAAATCCCGATGATGTCATAATGGTTGAAATGATACCTTGAACGATATTGAATAAAGCAAGCATAAGCTCCATACCGTAGGTTATGACACCTTTGGCAATGGCAAAGCGAACAAACAATTTCAGTGCGTGTTCCGGCTTTTTTACATCGGTAAAGCTGCCGCAGGTACGGACAACGCCTACCACAAAGAACAGCACCAACAGTGCAAGTCCGATTGCCTGAACTGCTCCGTTGATTGTTACCATCACATTCCATATGCTTCCGCCTTTGAAATCCTGCGGTGTTGTGGTTAAAAGCCGCCATATCTCGCTTAATTTATCGTTCCAAGTTTCAAGAGCGTTTTCGAGGTTTTGAACTACCCAGTTATCGCTCATTCATTCGCACCTCCTTGTAAAAATGGGGCATACCCGTTTTGCCGAGTATGCCCTGTGATAACTGTTGCTTCTTAGCCTGTGATAAGAGTAAGGATTTCTTTTGCGAAAGTAATGATGATACCTCCGGCAAGAGTAAGAAAACCGTTTGCTCTCTGGGACGGGTCGTGGGACTTCAGGGAAAGTCCGACCTGCACGATACCGAAACCGAGCAGGATAAGTCCGATTGCACGGATAAGTCCGAAAATGAAATCGGACAGATTGTTTACTACCGTGATAGGGTCGTTCGCCGCAAATGCGGTTACACCTGTGCCGAGTACAACGGTCATCGCCAATACTGCCACACAATAAGCACGATAGCCTTTCTTGACTTTTCCGGTCATCGGCAGTTTAGAAGTTGCTTTGTTTTCTGTGTTTTTCTTAAAAAATCTCATTGTAATTTCCTCCTGTGATTAAAAATTGTTATCTACTTCAAAATCCTCATCGGACAGAAGTTCATAAGTGGTTTCTCCGTAATTGCTTTCCTCAACCTCATCCGGGTCAATGGCAAGAACGGAAATAGATGAGTGCGGTATCGTCACTTCTCCGTGCTTGTACGGTTTCTCTTTTCCGTCTGTGGTCAATGCCACATTCGGGTGCTTCAAGATGTCGTACTTAAAATCCATAATCGGTCGCTCCCCTCGGATAAATAAAATCGCATATTGGTTATCCAGCATACGCACTTCATCCGGAGTGAGAAGCTCACGCCCGCTTATCTGATAATTGGTGGAGTAGTTACCGCTTCGCCCGGAACTCTTACCGTAAGTGTTCGTGTCGATGGTTTCCTTACCAAGCAGCTCCGACACATATTTGTGTGTGCTTTGCTCGTTGCCGCCAAGATACAGAAATTCATCGCAGTTGCCCACGATACTTTCCCATTGCTTTTCAAACAAAGCTTTAAGCTGTGCCAAGTTCTGTAAGATGATACTGACCGACACTCCTCTGGAACGCATTACCGAAAGTATCTTGTCAAAGTCATCCGGCAATGAAACATTGGCAAATTCGTCCATCAGAAAATGCACGGGAACGGGAAGCGAACCCCTGTGGATATGGTCGGCGGCATAGAATAACTGCTGAAACAGTTGAGTATATAAAATCGACACCAGAAAATTGAAACTGGAGTCGTTATCGGGTATCAGGGCAAACAAAGCGACTTTCTTTTCTCCCATAGAGGGCAGGTCTAACTCGTCTGCCGAAGTTAAAGAAGCAAGGCTTTCAAGATTGAATTTCTCAAGCCTTGCGGCAAGTGTTATCTGAATGGATTTCAGTGTCTTTGCCGAACCGGAATGATAGGAACGGTAATACTTGAGAGCAATGTGGTCGGGATTATTCATCTCAAGCTCTGCAAACAAATCATCAAGTGGGGAGGGTCTTGTATCCTCCTCATCTTCGATAGAACCGGCTCTGAGCATTTCCATAACCATTGCGAAGTTCTGTTCTTCCTCCGGTGCTTCATAACGTAAATAAAACACCAACGCCAAAAGGAGCATAGAAGCTGAAGTGTCCCAAAACGGGTCTTGGGACTGACTACCCTTTGGTGTGGTGCTTTTGAATAAGTTAGTTACAAGTTTCTGCACATCGTTGTCGTTCTGAAGATACACAAACGGATTGTAACAGTGGCTCTTTTCCATAGAGATAAGGTCAAGAACTCTGACCTCATATCCTTTTTTCTCAAGAAGCTTTCCCGTATCCCTCAAGATTTCGCCTTTCGGGTCAAGGATTACAAAAGAGGTATTGCACTGCATAAGGTTGGGCTTACAGTAAAATCTTGTTTTACCTGCACCCGAACCACCACATACCAGTGTATTCAGATTTCGTCTGTGCTTTTTCGCATTCAATCCGATACGGACATTCTGCGTCATCAACTTATTATCGGAATACGGAGACTGTCTGTATTTCTTATCCACGGCTCTTGCGTTGCCCCATTTTGCAGAACCGTGTTCCTCCCGCCTGCGGTAGTTTCTCTGTGTGGAGAAATATATCCCGATACCCATTCCATAGCACAAAAGCAAAATGAGGACAGTTTTCACGCTGTCCTCACAAACTTCTATATGAAACGGATTGTTAAATACATTCATCAGGCTCGGCAATATCTCCGGCAATCCACCTTTAACTGACGGAGCTATGAGAAGTGCCAGCCACACAACCGGAACAATACCGATGACAGAAAGAATAATCGCAGACTGTCTTTCGTTATCTCGCATCGCCGGAGCGTTCCTTTTCGATAACCTTGAATTTTTTCTTTGGGGCAGTCCCGACCTTGATAATCAGGTCGTCCACAGCATCGGTTGATTTCCCCTCGTTCATTAAATCTGTTTTCTCATCATTGAGAGAACGGATAACGATACCGTGTTCATAATCATCCAACGCTATATGGTAAAGTTCTTCTTTCGCCATATCTGTACCTCTTATCTTTCATAATCTTTTGTGCGTGCCTGCTTTTTCTTGTACATTTCGTCTGATACACGGGAATGAATATCTGCCATCGCATTTCTCGTCTTGGAAAGTTCAAAACGAATGTCTTTCGGCTCTTTGTTAGCCAGCTTATCCGGAATACGGTTAATGGCAAAATTCTGTGTATCAATACCGTACTTTTTGCAAAGCATATATCCGATACATACTGCCTGAAATCCCATATCGGAACGACTGTAACTGTCGCTGTTGATGGAAAGCTGTGCGTGTCCCAGTTCCTGTGCCACACACTGAGCAACCGCTACGCTGTCTCCCACATCACGCTTTACATACAAGGTTTGCTCCTCATTGTTATAGAACGCTGCCATATTCGGATAGGGGAGGTCGTTTGTCGCTTCCACATTCACAGGCGAGGAGTCAAGCATTGTGGTAATCAGTGCTTTCGGGTCACGATTAGCTGTCGGTGCAGGCGGTCGTTTCCCATTGGTCTGTGCCACATCAAACACTTTCTTCACATTGTAGGAAATGCCTGTTGTACCGTCACGCTTTGCATATTCCACCGGTTCAAGAATGGAAATGCTCTTAGCACCCTTTGTGATTTTAATGTTGTCTTTGCTCCAGTCATCAAAATCTTTAAGCTGTACCGCCTGCGGATACTGCTTGTAAATCAAAAGTGTGTTGACTGCCGAATATCTGTCAAGTCGGCTCTGCGTATCAAGGAACGTTTTGAATTTCTCCGGCGAAGATACAATCTCTTTCGCCGCTTCATCCGCAAGCTGATACACACCGTCTTTCTCGGCTCGTTTCTTTTCAGCATATTCCTCTTTGGAAAGTCTCGGTCGCTGAGTGCCTGCTTTTGCAGGAGTAAAATTTTCTGTCATTGTAATTACCTCTCTTTCGTTTTCTTTGATTTTGTTTTCGGCTGTTGGTGTACCGTCTGCTTCGGTGCAGAAGGATGCTTTGCCTTATCTGTTTCCGGCTCTCTGCGTTCTGCTTCTTTTTGCTGTTTTGCCTGAGCCTTATAGCGGTCAAGTTTCTCTTTAACCGATGGCTTCTTCTGTCTGTCAACAGCAATACCCTTATCAGTTTGCATATCTTCCGGCTCTGAGTTTTGCCTTGACGGAGGGTT
>OHAY01003389.1_pt1 | contig 11014 bp, 8 predicted proteins | sample 1577191 | NCBI WGS metagenome assembly OHAY01 (sample SAMEA3541504, study PRJEB24748) | human gut metagenome | biome: human gut; feature: human-associated habitat; material: faeces | place: China | collected 2012 | reverse complement strand
TTGACTTATGCGGCGACAGCCGTCCATGAAATAGACCGCAGGTCTATGAATGGGCATGGCGCAGCCTTATTAACTTATTGGGCGACAGCCCTACATGAGGAAGTAGCGCCAGCGGATTCCGAATGGCTCGGCGCAGCCTCGTTGACTTATGCGGCGACAGCCGTCCATGAAATAGACCGCAGGTCTATGAATGGGCTCGGCGCAGCCTTACAACCGCTCCACATCCACTTCATCTTTCTGCCGGATTTCATCCAAAACCCATCTTCCATCTTCACGGATAAATACCCAATACTCATAAAATGTTTCTGGAGATGTTTTTCCACGTACAACTTCTCCTGTATCGGTATTTATATAATATCCAATCATTCTTCCATGAATCAGATAAATCACCCGATCGTGTTCTTCGCCTTCTTTATCAAAGGCAAATACCGGAGCCGCATTTAAAAATCTGACTCGTTCTTGTACTGGCTTTTCATGATTTACTTCCATCCAACCCAGTTTCGAATTCCAATTTTGAATAAGATTTTTGCTCAGGTATTTTTCCGCATAAGATGTATCCTGACGCCTCCAACATTCCTGAATAACAAAATATGCATGCTTCACATATTTTTTCATCTTTTTCGGATTCCATTCTTCTCCTGGTTTTTCAAATGATTTCATAGAACGCAGGCTCTTTCGCTTTGCTTTTTGAATTCCATAATGAAACACTATCGTTCCGGCTCCGGCCATACAAATAAATGTGCCCCACCAGATAATCATTTCAACCGGTCCTCCGCGTCTTCCTCCTTGCCCGTAATAATGACTATGCGCCCCACTGCCCGAACTTCTTCCAGACCCTCCCCCAGATCCTCCACCGGAACCTCCGCCACGATATTACCAAATCCCGGTGCAAACAGTGTCTCTTCCGACACTTCCTTCTCAATCGTCACACCAAGCTTATTGCCAAATGCCATCTTGCTGACTGCCGCCGCAAGTCCTTTTCCATCCAGCGCATAGGCGGATACGACCGCACCCTTTCCGATCAGCTCATGCAGCACCGCATAGAGCTTCATTACCTGCGCATAGACCGGAAGATCATAAGAATCCTTCTCGATGGAGAAAAGTACCAGCTGATTTCCCACTGCCTTAAGCTCCGGCGTGATGATGTCGCCCTCTTTTGCTACATCCACGGCAAAGGATACCAGTGTCGGCGGTACGTCGATCTCGTTGAAGCTTCCGGACATGGAATCCTTTCCTCCGATGGACGGCAGCCCGAATCCGATCTGTGCATTGTACGCGCCAAGCAGAGCAGCAAACGGCTGGCTCCAGCGCTTCGGCTCCTCGCTCATTCTGCGGAAATACTCCTGGAAGGTAAAGCGCACCTTGCTGTAATCGCCGCCGGCAGCCACGATTCTCGACAGAGACTCAAGCACTGCATAGACCGCACCGTGATACGGGCTCCAGGAAGACAGATACGGATCGAAACCGTACGCCATCATCGTGACCGCATCGGATTTGCCGGTCATCACCGGAATCTTTGCCACCATGGACTGTGTCTCGGTCAGCTGATAGCGGCCGCCGTATGGCATGTAGACACTTCCCGCACCGATGGAACCGTCAAACATCTCGACAAGTCCCTTCTGGGAACATACATTAAGATCCGCAAGCATGGCAAGCCATGCTGATTTGTTGTCGTTTTTCTGTAATGCATCTGCAACTTTCGGAAGTTCGATCTTTTTAAAGAAGTTGTCCTCCTCTTTTGGCATCTCGACTTCGACATCTGCTTCCTGATGCGCACCGTTGGTATCGAGGAATGCACGGGAAATATTGACAATGTCTTTTCCTCTCCACTCTAAGATCAGTCTCGGCTCCTCGGTAACAACTGCCACCTCGATTGCTTCAAGGTTTTCTTCTTTTGCATAAGCAAGGAACTGCTCGACATCCTGCGGAGCGACAACCACTGCCATACGCTCCTGGGACTCGGAGATTGCAATCTCCGTTCCATCCAGACCAGCATATTTCTTCGGTACTTTATCCAGATTCACGCGCAGTCCGTCTGCAAGCTCACCGATGGCTACCGATACACCGCCGGCACCGAAATCGTTACATTTTTTGATAATATGGCTGACTTCTTCTCTGCGGAACAGGCGCTGCAGTTTACGCTCAGTCGGTGCATTACCTTTCTGTACCTCGGCACCACATACCGATGTGGACTCTGTATTATGTGCCTTGGAAGATCCGGTTGCTCCACCGATACCGTCACGTCCGGTACGTCCGCCCAGAAGGATAATCTTATCTCCCGGATCAGAGGTCAGTCTCTGTACGGCACGTCTCGGTGCGGCACCCATGACAGCACCGATCTCCATACGTTTTGCTACATAATCCGGATGGTAAACTTCTTTGACATATCCGGTTGCCAGTCCGATCTGGTTTCCATAAGAGCTGTAACCTCTGGCTGCCTCACGCACGATCTTCTTCTGTGGCAGCTTGCCCGCAATCGTATCTTTTACGGATACGGTCGGATCTGCGGCTCCGGTCACACGCATTGCCTGATACACATAAGTTCTTCCGGAAAGCGGATCACGGATGGCTCCGCCTAAACAGGTAGCAGCACCACCGAACGGCTCAATCTCGGTCGGATGGTTATGTGTCTCATTCTTAAAGTTTACAAGCCACTCCTCTGTCTTTCCATCTACTTCCACCGGTACCACGATGGAACATGCATTGATCTCGTCAGATTCTTCCTGATCTGCAAGTTTTCCTTCTTTTTTCAGACGTTTCATGGCAAGCAGTGCCAGATCCATCAGGCAGACAAACTTGTCATCGCGTCCCGCATACAGTTTCTTGTGGGTATCCAGATATTCTTCGTAAGTCTTTTTGATTGGTGCCTGGTAAAATCCTTCATCAAACTTCACATTTTTAAGTTCTGTCGAGAAGGTGGTATGACGGCAATGGTCACTCCAGTAAGTATCAAGCACGCGGATCTCTGTCACGGACGGATTCCGCTTCTCGGTATTTTTGAAGTAATTCTGGATATGTAAGAAATCCTTAAAGGTCATGGCAAGATTTAAAGAGCTGTACAGTTCCTTTAAGTGTGCTTCTGCCATGTCGATAAATCCATCGAAAACTGCCACGTCTGCCGGCTCATCGAAATTCTGTACGAGGGTATCCGGCTTGTCCATACCGGTCTCACGGGAATCTACCGGATTGATACAATACTTTTTGATCGCCTCTAACTCATCCTCTGTGATGTCACCCTTGATCACATAGGTCGTCGCACTGCGGATGATCGGCTCCTCATCCTCATTTAAAAGCTTCACGCACTGCTCTGCGGAATCCGCTCTCTGGTCGAACTGTCCCGGCAGGAATTCTACGGAAAATACGTTTCCGCCTTCTGCGTCAAAGTTCTCCTCATAAATATCATCCACTGGTGGCTCGGAAAATACCGTCTGCAATGCCTTCTGGTAAGTGGCATCCGATACATTTTCCACATCATAACGGATCAGAACACGCACCTGATCTGCAGCGATTCCGAGATAATGCTTTACCTCATGTTTTAATTCTTTTGCCTTTACGGCAAAATCCGGTTTCTTTTCTACGTACACACGACGTACATTGCCCATTGGATTTACCTCCTTCTTTTGCGAAACGGAATGCCCCCTGCATTTGGGGGCATTCTATTGATCTTTATGTTATTGTATCATGGGTTGACAATTAAGTAAAATTAATATCGCTTACGATATCTATTACCTGTTCTTATGAAATTACTGTACGGTAATTGCACTGTCCGTTACAACGCCCGGAGTGTCCGGTTCCGGCTGATCCGGCTGATCGGTACCCGGGTTTGGATTTACAAAATTAATCTTTACTTTCAGCTTTCTGGATTTATTTCCTGCCGTATCTTTGACATATACGGTCACGCTATAAGTTCCATAGTTTCCTCTTTCCATAGCGGTAACTGCCTTATGTGCTTCTCTGGCATCCACGAAAACATATTTTGACGCAAGTTTTTTGCCCAGATCTTTTGCCACTACATCTGCCTTAATTGCAGAAACCAGTTTTTCTTTGGAAACGGCTTTATTGTAGGTCAGTGTCTTTCGCTTCAGGCTGATGGATGGTGCTTTCGTATCTTTTACGGTAATTACGATGCTCTTTTGGGTCTTGTTTCCTTTGGCATCTTTTGCGGTGTATGTAATCTTATATTTTCCGGTCTTTGCCGCATTGACTTTTCCGGAAACGGTAAATTTAAGTGTCTTACCTCTGTAATCGGTAGCTTTCACACCCTTTTTCAGATCTACTTTGCTGTTTGTTCTCTCGATGGTTTTATTCTTGATTCCCTTAATCGTCGGGCGAAGTTTCAGCCATGGATTTCTCGGATCCGGATCGGTCGGATCCCATCCGCGGTACGGACTGTTTACATCAATACGGATCGGGGTAGGCTTGCCCAATGGTCCCGGATCTTTGCTGTCATAGATGGTTACTTTGGTTCCTACCGGGCAGTTGTCATAGATCCACTTGGCATCTTCCACATTCAGACGGACACATCCGTGGGATGCCGTCTGTCCCAGACGGTTATAAGAATTGTATGCCAGCCTGCTCGGGTCCTGTGCACTGTAAAAAACAGAGTGGAACAGCACACCACCGTGAATACGGCTGCAATACTGTCCGTACACACCGCCCATAAGTGTATGCCAGCGGTATTTTGCCGGAATCGAAAATGTTCCTGTCGGGGTGGCATTGTTGACACCGACAGAGCAGGCAAATGCTTTGACCGGTTTGGTATATTTGCCTTTGGAATCAAGTGCATATACGGTCACACAGTTCTGCTGACGATTGATTTTAATGTAATATGGCAGTTTTGCTGCCTGAGTTATAACGGGTGTTCCTGCGAACACAAGCAGCATGAGTGCCGCCATCAATCCGCATAAGGTTTTCAAAATTCCCTTTTTCATGATAATCTCCTTTTCTCTCCTTTGTGAAAGGTATATAATATATCCTATACTATACTATACTATACTACTGAGGATATGATCGATGGATATCAATTATGAATTATACAAGGTTTTCTATTATGTTGCAAGCTCTCTCTCATTTTCGGATGCAAGTAAGAAGCTGTTTATCTCCCAGTCAGCGGTAAGCCAGTCTATCAAAACACTGGAACGCAAGCTGGGACAGCCGCTTTTTATCCGCAGCACAAAAAAAGTGCAGCTGACTCCTGCCGGTGCCCTGCTGCTCAAACATGTGGAGCCTGCCATGAATCTGATCTCCCGCGGCGAGAGCCAGCTTTTAGAATCCGGCTCCCTTGGTCTGGGACAGCTGCATATCGGTGCCAGCGATACGATCTGCCGTTATTTTCTGCTGCCGTATCTGCAGGAATTCCACCGGAAATTCCCGGATGTTCCGATTAAAATCACCAATGCCAGCTCGATGGGCTGTGTAGACCTGTTAGAGCAACGCCGGGTAGATCTGATTATCACAAATTTTCCAAACCCGCATCTGAATCCTTCCTATATTCAGAAAACGGTTGGCTCTTTCTCGGATGTGTTCGTCGCCAATCCGGCATATTTTGATCTGGCGAACCGTATCGTTCCTTTCTCGGAGCTTGGCACCTATCCGCTCATGATGTTAGACCGCAAGAGCACAACGAGTGAGTTTCTGCACCACATTTTCCTGCAGCATCAGCTGGAACTGCTGCCTCAGGTAGAGCTCAGCAGCAACGATCTGCTCATTGACATGGCCCGCATCGGTCTTGGAATTGCTTTTATCCCGGATTTTTGTCTGAAACACAAGCCGGAGGATCTCTTCCTCGTCCGCACGCAGGAAACGATCCCGCAGCGGCAGTTGGTGGCTTCGTTAAACCCTACCCTTCCGGTTTCTGCCTCCACCGAAGAGTTTTTAAAGCTCCTCCCGGACGTCTGACCAGAACCGGCTCACTTCTTCCCGCAGCTGCGGCAGACCACAGACGCTTCTCTTTTCCCATTCTCTCGGAAAAAGCGCTCCGTATTCGCGCTGCAGGAAACGTTCATCCAGCAGAAGGATCACGCCGCGGTCCTCGCTGGTCCGGATCACGCGCCCTGCTGCCTGCAGGACTTTGTTCATTCCCGGATAGCGGAACGCATAGTCAAATCCGGACAATCCCCGCTCATCATAATAATTCTTTAAAATTTCACGTTCATCGCTGACCTGCGGAAGTCCGGTTCCCACGATGATGGCACCGATCAGCCGGTCGTTTTTCAGATCAATGCCTTCCCCGAAAATTCCACCCATCACACAGAACGCAACGAGTGTCCCCTGGCGCTCTTTTTCAAATTCTTCCAAAAACGCTTCTCTTTCGTGTTCTTTCATATTACTATGCTGCATCAGAATCTCGCACGAATCGGCCGCCTTCCCGGCAAAGACCTCATATACATCCTGCATCAGCCGGTAAGACGGGAAAAACACCATGTAATTTCCCTGCTGTGCTTCTGTGACTGCACCGATATAGTCCGCGATTTTTTCGTATTCTTTTCTGTTCCTCCGCGTATATTTTGTGCTCACATCCCGGCCAAATGCGAGAAGTCTCTGTGTCTGGGCAAACGTACTCTGCGCATAAATGGCATAGTTATCCTCGTCCGTGGAAAGTAGCCGCTTGTAGTATCCGATCGGCAGGAGCGTTGCGGAGAAAAAGATCGTGGAATTGCTTTTATCGATGCATTTCTGCAGATTGACCGACGGATCTACGCAAAAGAGCCGGATCCGGAACTGGCCTTCCTCCGTCATCTGGCTGTAGATCACGTAATGGTCATCCACCAGATCATAGATATTCAGGAAATTGCGCAGTGCAAAGTAAAAATCCAGCACCGTTTTCTTCTCCGGAAATTCCCGCGGTTTTTCCAAAAATTCATCCATCTGGGAGGCCAGCCGCATAAGGTGGAAGGTCAACGTTCCCACACTGTCCAGAATCTGGTAGTGCTCACACTCACGTTTCATTTCCAGCATGGCTTTGTTGCATTTGTCCAGGATACGGCAGATCGTACGGCTGTGCGCTTTCATGATCCGCTTCACTGCAAGCACGTCTTCTTTGTACAGATCGGCACTGTACATCTCCCTGCTGCGATCCACGAGGTTATGTGCCTCATCCACCAGGAACAGATAGTCTCCCTTTATCCCCTCCTGAAAAAAGCGTTTCAGATATACATTCGGATCAAATACGTAATTGTAATCACAGACAATATTGTCCGCCCAGGTTGCCACATCCAGACTCATCTCAAACGGGCACACCTGATATTCTTTCGCCTGCGCTAAAACTTCCTCTCTGGTAAACAGGTTGGATTTCTGCAAGAGATCAAACACCGCATCGTTCACGCGGTCAAAATGTCCCTTTGCATATGGACAGTTTACCGGGTTGCAGTCCATCTCTTCACACAGGCAGAGTTTTTCTTTTGCTGTAATCTGGATCACTTTGGCACGATAGCCCTGTTCTTCCAGCAGTGCGAACGTTTCTTTTGCCACAGTTGCTGTGATGGTCTTTGCCGTGAGATAAAAGATCCGGTCTGCCAGCCCTTCTCCCACTGCTTTTACCGCCGGAAAGATTGTGGAAATTGTTTTGCCCACACCGGTCGGTGCTTCGATAAACAGATTCTTTCCCCGCAAAATTGTACGATAAACATCTGCAACCAGCTTCTTTTGCCCTTCCCGGTACGGAAATGGAAACTCCAGTCCATGAATGCTCTCCTGCCGCTGTTTTTTCCATGCAATCTGCCAGTCCGCCCATTTCCGATAATCTTCGATCAGATGGCCAAACCACACGGTCAGTGTCTCATAATCGAAAATTTCCCGGAAATACCGAATTTCTTCCGTATCCAGATTGCAGTAGGTCATCTGCACACCGATCCGCTCCAGACAGTTCTGTTTCGCATAGATATACGCATAGCACATTGCCTGGGCTTTATGCACGTAGACCGGCTGTTCCATTGTCGCAACGTTTCTATATACACCCTTGATCTCATCGATGAAGCTGATTTCTTCTTCCGGAGGGATTTCCGCCGCAAACTCCATCTCCGGTTGCAGCACAGACTCCGTCGCAGCCGGCAGATCCGGCTGAAATTTTCCATAGGCGATTCCGTCTGCACGTCCTTCCACGACCAGTACGTAATCGTTGGCTTTCCATTCAATTTTCAGCGGTACTTCCGCCTGGTAGGAGGTGTCCATGCTTTTTTGAATTTTCCGGTGGATACGGCTGCCTTCCATCATGGCCTCTGCACTCGCCAGCTTTCCGGCACGATTATCGATATCTCCTGCCCGGAAAATAAACTCTACCAGATTTCTCACAGAGATATGTAATTCCTGCATGTACACCTCCTTTCTCCCGCGGGTATTTTCCTGTTGTATGAAGCGGGTTTTTATTTGTTCCATTATTTTACAATAAAAAGCCCCGCTCCGGAATACGGAGCGGGACTTAAAGTTCCATAGTCACGATATAATAATTGTATTATGCTACTGCAAATTTAGCAACTACGTTTTCGAAGTTTTCATTCTTTCCACCGTAGCAAACCTGAAGATTCTTCTTTACGCCAAGACCAATCATGCCAAGTAATGACTTTGCATCAATCAGTGTGCGGTCGCATTTTACATCGATATCGAAATCGCAGCCTCCTGCAGCACGTACGAAATCTTTTACTTCATCCATGTCTGATAACCGAATTACTTTAACAGTTTCATACATAATCCAACACCTCTTTCTACCTTTAAACAAGATATTATTTTTATCATCCCCGAGTTTAGAAACGATTATGCCACTTTTTTTTTCATCTGTCAAAGTTCCGCAAACTCTATATTTCTTAGGTTTTTCCTGCATAATGACGGTAAACGCGCAACCGTTTTACTCAGATTCCTACCGTTTTTTTTCGTGTATTTATATTTATACCTGCTATCTTATGCAATTTCTCCAAAAAATTGCCTTTCCAATCACAAAAACAGGAATTTTTTGACGAAAACTAATTTTTTTAAAGTGGTTTCCCACTTTTTTTCAGAATATCCACATATAATTCTCCGATCGGACTGACCTTTATCCCCTTGTGCCGGATATAGCCGATCCGCATCTTTTCGCTCTCTGCCAGCGGCACTGCCGCATAATCATTACCGTTTAATTCTTCACAGATAATCCCGGAACAGAGTGTATAACCATTCAGACCAACCATCAGATTCAGCATGGTCGCCCGGTCATCCGCATGGATCATCTTCTTATATTCATAGGTACTTTTCATCTCTTCGGCAAAATAAAAGGAATTATTTTTCCCCTGTTCGAACACCAGACATGGATATTCCTGCAGTTCTTTCATGGAAATTACATCCCTTTGTGCCAGCGGATGTCCTTTCCACAGATATACATAGGTGTCACAGGTAAACAGTTCTTCAAAAATCACATCATTTTCCCTGAAAAGTTTCTGGAGTACTGCTTCATTAAATTTGCTCAGGAAAAGAATCCCCAGCTCACTTTTCATGTTGCGCACATTTTCGATTACCTGATTCGTCTGTGTCTCATGCACGGCAAATTCATATTCGTCCATTCCGACAGCCTTGACTACTTCCACAAATGCCTTGACTGCAAAGGTATAATGCTGCATGGACACAGAAAATTTCTTTTTGGATTCAGACGAAATATAACGGGATTCCAGCAAATGATACTGCTCCACGACCTGCTTGGCATATCCGATAAATTCCTCTCCCTCCGGTGTAAGCACGATTCCGCGGTTTGACCGGATAAAAATGGTGATTCCTGCTTCTTCTTCCAGTTCGCGCACAACCGCAGACAGATTGGGCTGTGAGACAAACAATTTTCGGGATGCTTCGTTCATGGAACGGCTTTCTGCAATCGTAATTACCTGATGTAACTGCTGTAGGGTCATATGTCTTACCTCTTTTCCTTAAGCAAATGATCTGTTATATACCGGACAAGGATCTGAAGTATCCATGCAATCACAATGGAACTGCATACCAGCACCAGTTCGTAACGCAGACGGCATGTATGAAATGCTGCTCCCTTCATAAATTTTCGTATGGTAACATGTACCAGATACAATTCCAGCGAATGAGCACCAAACCATTCCAGTATTCTTATAACCGGGCGCATAGATAACTGGGAAAAGATCCAGGCAATTCCCGCACAACATGAGATATTAAAAATTCCAGTCACATACCTTGCAAAAATAGGAGATCCACTTGGAAGCATGGTGAGCAAATAGCCGGATAACGCAAAAAGAATCAACCATTTCCAATAACTTTCCCTTTTTTCATAGCTGGATCTGCCATAAAAACAGCCCGCTATAAAAACAGGCAGACGAAGCAAAGCAATATTTACATTTCCAAACACCTCTTTCTCATATAATGCAATTACAAGTGCCAATACGGTAACCGCACTTACCATGGAAATCAGCCGGATCTCTCCATCTATTGCGTCCCGTGCGCTATCCACAATCTGAAAGATATAGGGATAAATCAGATAGCATAACAGCATAAGTCCAATATACCAGTAAAGCCTGTCTCCATCACTGAAAAATGTGATAAATGTGAAGTCTTTTATGGCTTCTCCCCATCCTGTTTTATCTACACAGACATCCAGTAAAATATAAGAGGGTACGGCTACGATGCAATAAGGAATCAGAATTCTTTTTAATCTTCTTATGTAAAAACTTCTAACATCTGATCTTTTTTTCATGGAATAATATAACCCCAGACCAGAAAAGAATAAAAATGCATCAACACTCGATGATGAAATATATCTCCAAAAGAAGGAAATCCAGCCACTAAAATGATAGGAGTAATAATGACAGTCATCCGTAAAATGAAAAACTATAATCAATATGATGGATATTCCCATTAACGCACCCCGATATTGCGAAAGCACGCTGTTATTTGTTTTTTTCATATAATTCTCCTTTATAAAAATTTAATTTAAATTACTATAAATAAAAAAACACCTAAACAGGTGTTTTTAAAGAGCAGGGGATGAGAGAATCGAACTCCCACCAAAGGTTTTGGAGACCCCTATCATACC
>OHAY01003388.1_pt1 | contig 11016 bp, 11 predicted proteins | sample 1577191 | NCBI WGS metagenome assembly OHAY01 (sample SAMEA3541504, study PRJEB24748) | human gut metagenome | biome: human gut; feature: human-associated habitat; material: faeces | place: China | collected 2012 | reverse complement strand
CATTCCAGAGCCCAGCTTACAATGCAGTTAAGATGATCGAGGCTGCTATGGGTGGCGAGAAGTTCACTCTGCCCGCTGGCTGCTATGTAAGCGACGAGAAGCTCGGCTTCAAGAACGTTATGATGGCTATGCCTACCACTATCGATGCCACTGGTGTTCACTACGCTGAGCCCACAGGTACAGAAGAGGAGATGGCAGCTCTGGCTAAGTCGTACGAGCACCTGTGCAAGATGCGCGACGAGATCGTAGAGCTCGGCATCGTTCCTCCCGTAGCTGAGTGGAAAGAAATGAACCCCAACCTCTAATTTGTTTTAGAGACCTATCTTTCGCAAACATTTATTTGTTAAAGATATATTTAAAGGATGAAGCCCATACCTATTGGGCCTCATCCTTTTTTTATTGATAAGTAGGTGTTCAAAATTAATCGCATATATGAATTTTATAAGGCCAACACAAAATAAGAAATAAGGGTATAATTATCCGAAATAAAGACACATGGTTATTGAATTGTTTTTTGTAATTTTGCAAAAACAACAGGAAATTTCAGTAAAAGCATGAAGACGATAAAGGATATGACATTTGGCGGCGAGCGTCCGCTGTTCGAGTCGCACGACCTGCGCATGGAGAACATCACCATAAGCGACGGCGAGTCGGCCATTAAGGAGTGTACCAACCTCGAAGCCGACGGCTGTAGATTCTTCGGCAAATATCCGTGGTGGCACGTCGATGGCAGCGTGATAACCAACTGCTACTTCGCCCCCGAGTCGCGCTCGGCCATCTGGTATTCGTACAACATGACGATGCGCGACTGCGTGATTGACGGCCCAAAATTTTTCCGCGAGATGAAGAACGTGGAGCTTGAAAACGTAACCATTAACGATGCCGACGAAACCTTCTGGAACGTAGAGAACCTGAAGCTGAAGAACGTGACGCTTCACGATGGCACCTACCCCTTCATGGGCTGCCGCAACGTGGAGGTAGACGGACTGGTGAGCGACTCAAAATATGTGTTTCAGTATGTTAAGCACGCCGTTATACGCAACGCAAAGATTACGACCAAAGACTCGTTCTGGGAGACCGAAGACATCACCGTCTACGACTCGGTGCTCGACGGTGAATATCTTGGTTGGCACTCGAAGAACCTGCGCCTCGTGCGCTGCCACATTGCCGGTGAGCAGCCGCTGTGCTACGCCGAGAACCTGGTGCTTGAAGACTGCACCTTCGACCCTGCCTGCGACCGCGCCTTCGAATACAGCACCGTGCAGGCCACCATCAGCGGACACATCGAGAACATCAAGAACCCGACAAGCGGACACATCGTGGCCGACAGCATCGGCTCAATAACCATCAACGAGAACGTGCTACAGCCTGCCGACTGTAAGATTGAGACAAGAAACAAAGCATAAAGGTTATATGCTTAAGTAGGTGTTTTTTTTGTATTTTTGCAAAACAAAAGGACGTTATGACACAATTTAATTTTGACAAACTGACCCAGCGACGCGGCACCAACTCATACAAATGGGACGAGACCGACGACCCCGACGTGATACCCGTATGGGTGGCCGACATGGATTTTGAGACAGCTCCTTGCATCGTCAGGGCGTTGCAGGAACGTGTGGCGCACGGCATCTTTGGCTACACCTTCGTGCCAGAGAGCTATTATGAGGCCGTGATCAGTTGGTTCTGGCGCCGACACCATTGGCGCATTGACCGCAGCTGGATTGAATATACATCTGGCGTGGTGCCAGCCCTCTCGGCCACCATCAAGGCCCTCACGCAACCGGGCGACAAGGTGCTGGTTCAGACACCCGTCTACAACTGCTTCTTCTCATCCATCCGCAACAACGGTTGCGAGATTGTGGAAAGCCCATTGCAACGCTCTGCCAACACTTATGTCATCAATTTTGACGACCTCGAGCAGAAGCTATCTGACCCTGCCGTGAAGCTGTTCGTCCTCTGCAACCCTCACAACCCTGCGGGCCGCGTGTGGACACCCGACGAGCTGCGCCGCATGAACGACCTGTGCCTGCGCCATAACGTGCGCGTGGTGAGCGACGAGATTCACTGCGAGCTCACCATGCCGGGCTACACCTACACGCCCTTTGCCAGCGTGAGCGACGAGTGTCTCAACAACTCGGTGACGCTCAACTCGCCATCGAAGTCGTTCAACACCGCCGGCCTGCAAATTGCCAACATCATCAGCAACGATGCCACCATACGCCAACGCATCAACCGCGCCATCAACATTAACGAGGTGTGCGACGTCAACCCCTTCGGCGTCATAGCCCTACAGGCTGCCTACAACGAGGGCGAAGCATGGCTCGACGCTCTGAAAGCATATCTCCATGCCAATTACGTCGCCCTGCAAGCCTTCTTTAGCGAGCATCTGCCACAGCTTGCCGTGACCAAACTCGAGGGCACATACCTTGTGTGGGTAGACATAAGCTCCACGGGTCTCGATGCCGACACGCTGACCGACCGTCTGCTACACGAAGCCAAGGTTATGGTGAACAGCGGAACGATGTATGGACGCGAGGCTGGTAAACAGTTTATACGCATCAACATTGCCTGTCCGAAAGCACGACTGATGGAGGCTTTGAAACGCATAAAGCTTGAAATAGACAACCTATCAACCCTTTAAAAGATATGAGAGACAATTATAAATTTGAGATTTGCGCCAACGGCGTAGAGAGCTGTATCGCCGCACAAGAAGGCGGTGCCGACCGTGTAGAGTTGTGCGCCGGCATACCCGAAGGAGGCACTACCCCATCGTATGGTGAGATAAAGACCGCACGCCGCGTGCTCACGACAACACGTCTGCACGTCATCATACGTCCGCGCGGCGGCGACTTCCTCTACTCGCCCCTCGAACTGGAGCGCATGGCTGCCGACATCGACATTGCCCGTGAGCTTGGAGCCGACGGCGTGGTGTTTGGCTGTCTACGCCCCGACGGCAGTCTTGACACCGAGGCCAACGCCATGCTCATGGAGCACGCCAAAGGCCTGTCGGTGACCTTTCACCGTGCCTTCGACCGTTGTGCCGACCCGCGCAAAGCCCTTGAAGAGCTGATAGCCCAAGGCTTCGACCGCATTCTCACCTCCGGCCAGCAGCCCACAGCCCTTGAGGGCACACCCCTGCTGAAAGAGCTGCATGAGCAGGCCAATGGCCGCATCATTCTCTTGGCCGGTTGCGGCGTGAACGAACAAAACATTGCAACCATAGCACAGGCAACAGCCATTCACGAGTTTCATTTCTCGGCACGCACAGCCGTAAAGAGCAAAATGATGTTCAGCAACCCCGATGTCTACATGGGCGCCAAGGATGCCGATGAAGACACGCTAAACATAACATCTGCCGAGAGAGTGGCCAACACCATTGCACAGCTGTGCAAATAGAGAGCCTCGCAACGTGACAAACCATCTGTATAAAAACGAAATGACGAACCTGAAAATGCTCGCCGTATGGCTCAGCCGCATAGGCCACTGCCGCGGATTCGGTGTGCAGTCGCCGTCGGCTTACGCGTTCATACGCTACGTCATAAACGAGCATTATCCTTATTATGCTTACGACGACATGCTTAAGGCGTGGCCCGACATCAAAGGGCTGCGCCTCAAGCTGTGCCGTCTCTATTTTCGCTTGGCCAACTTTGCACAAGCCCAGCAATGGGCATGGTGCGGCACATTGCCGGAAGCAGAGAAACAACACATCGGTCGCGGCTGCCACAACACAAAAGTTGAGACAACGCAAGAATCACAACCGTCACAGCCTGCCATGCTGTCAGCCATGCAAGCCAACGCCACAGTAGGCATAGTCTCTCTATCTGCCACCGAAGACGAGCGCCAAACGTTTGCCGAACAGTTTGTTTCAGCAAAAGCCTGCAACCGCGACAACGGCAACGCCCTTGCAAGCGCCGGAAACGAAGAAAAGACAATGCTCATAATAGAAGGCATTGGCCACGACACCACAGCAAAAGCCATCTGGCAAAAGCTTGTCAACGACAGACGTGTGGGCATAACCTTCGACCTCTACTACTGCGGCATCGCTTTCTTCGACAAGCGCTTCAAGCAAAATTATATCGTAAATTTCTAACCCCACCACAACCTAACAATAAAGACAATGACAATCTACACACGCCATGGCGACAAAGCCCAAACCACAACGTTCGACGGCGACAGGGTGCTTAAGACCTCACACACCATCAACGCCTACGGCGAAATTGACGAGCTCACATCACATCTCGGTCTGCTGAAAGCTCTCATGGCTCAAGCACAAGACAAAGACACGCACAACGACAGCATAGCAGACGAGCGAACATACATAGAGCATCTGCAACGCCACCTCCTTGCCGTGGGATGGTGTCTCATGAGCAACCGGTCCACCGCAGAAGTGTCCTTTACCGACCTCACAAAAGAGATGGAGCAACGCATAGACCTCATCAACGCCAAGCTGCCACCCCTACACACCTTCGTCATACCAGGCAACACCGTGGCCGAAGCCCAATGTCATGTCTGCCGAACGGTCTGCCGACGAGCCGAACGAGCCATCGATGCCGTGGCAGAAGAGAGGGCCATAAACCCCGATGTGCTTGCTTTTATGAACCGTTTTTCCGATTATCTCTTCGTTTTAGCCCGCAAATTAAACTTTATTGCACATAAGGAAGAAAAAAGATGGAATAAAACTTGCAGATAAGAAGAAAATTACTATTTTTGCAGCCATAAAAACAAAAGTACGCCCCTAAACAAAGGACAAAGCATTTAAAAACAGACAATAACAACAAAAAAACAGAACAATATGTATTGGACACTTGAACTTGCCTCAAAGCTGGAAGATGCGCCATGGCCTGCAACAAAAGATGAGCTTATCGACTATGCGATGCGCTCAGGCGCGCCTTTAGAGGTTTTGGAAAACTTGCAGGAGATTGAAGACGAAGGCGATGTGTACGAGAGCATCGAAGACATCTGGCCCGACTATCCCACAAAAGAAGATTTCCTCTTCAACGAGGACGAATATTAATCGCTCAAAAAGCTACACGAACAGCTTAAAGCGTTGAATATAAGCGGTATAGGAATTGTTTAACAACATTCCGATACCGCTTTTTCCGTTCTTTTACCGCTAAAGACAGTGCAAACCGAATGCAATGAAGTTTTCTTCAATTGCTGAGGTGCAGCCTGTCTTATTCAAATAAACTGCTCAATAAGGCTCATCCGATATTTCGAGTGATGTAAAACAGGAGATACTGTCCACCGCTTATACAAAAAACATTTTAAGCATTGTCACGATATGCCACTCGGAAAAGATATACAGCGATAAACAGAAAAAACATTGTTGCAACATTGTGATAATGTTTTTTCTGTTTATCGCTTGATTGTTGGCTTAATGCTTCTGTACTAATCCATAAGTTTGGGTCAATCTAAGCACAAATTTTCTCATTTCTTATTAAAAAATATTTTGCAAAAACTTGTACGTTTCTTATATTTTATTTGTACTTTTGCCATGTCTGATGAAGATTTATTTGATTTCTTGCAACACTAAGTTAAGTGAATCTTCTGACACGACAAAATCTTGAGAAACGCAGCTATTCCTCTTACCAAAGCAAGGACATTTGTTACTCATGATTTTAAGATAAAATCAAAACATTGTGTTGCGAATTTGAGAATTTACAAACAACAATCAAATGGAAACAATATTTTTTAAAAACGGAGTATATGTATGCTCTGAAGAAGAATTTAATTTTGAAGATAATGACAACAAGGTAAAAGCCGATGCTTCTATTATTCTTTCAAATAATAAGAATCCTAATTCAAAACTTCTATATGGTGGAAGAGTAAAAGTGAGTTTATTGAACGGATTATTCCATATTGCTATAGACGGAATAGATGTTAAAGCCTTTGTCTACACATCCTCATACAATAATCAAGCAGGCATTTATCAAACAGCTAATTTATCTGTGCAAAAAGTTACGGCCTATCTCAACCAAATAGAGCAATTGGGTATAGATACTTTCTTAGAGAATTATAAGACTGCGTTAGAAACTTTCAAAGCTGATATTTTGGTCTTATGTGAGAAGTATGAGAGCTTATTGAAAGAGGAAGAGCCTAATTCAGGATCGGCAAATACTTATAAAGATTTTTTGGATAGAGCAAGAGCCTGTCTGACAATCTTAACGATAATACTTTTCAGCTTAGCTTGTAATATGAAAACTGGGCTGGACAACCATGTTTACGAAGATGCCTATAATGAGGTTCTTGCAGAATATGATGTCGATAACGACTAATATTATGCTTATACCCCAAATGAATAAAAAAACAACAATCTAAAACAAGAAAGCTATGTACGACGAAGATCCTGATGACGCTTATTGTGAACACTACAATGATGAAGATGATGACAATGAGCGCGACACATTCTATGCCTTGACAGACGGAATGTATGGCGACTATGACGAGTGGAAAGAGAATGGTGGGGATATGGACAATCTTATGGATAGTCTTGGTTATTAATATAAAATAAACATAATTATGTATGATTTGAATGAAGGATTCAAAGGTATGAGTGAGTTTTTTCAAGAAGGTAATGCTGCGATTTTGTTCGAGAATGGAGTTTATGTGTCAATATTACATCATCTCAAAGATGAAGAAATAGACAAACTTAGTGAAGAAAAATCGTTTATTGTATCAAGTTATAATGAAAGATGGGGAAAGAAAAATTTTCCCTTGTATGGAGGACGAGTTAATATCTTACTAGAAAAATACAAGACGGACTATCTAGATCCACAAATGTCTCTATTTGTAGATGAGCTCAAAATATGTGGGGGATATATACGAAATCAATATTCTTGGGAAGAAGAACCAGGGATTAAATTACGTTCTCAAATTGTAGCCTATTTAAATCAGATAGAACAACTTGGTGTTGACACTTTTCTGGCTAATTATAAAGCAGCGATAATTGCAGAAAAAGAAGAATTGTCTGCCATGTGTGATAAGTTAGCCGCAGAACTGCAACTTCGTGAGAATGAAGAGAAAGAAAAAACATTAAGCCGTTTAAGAAGTAAAATTGAAGATTTGATAGGACTTCTCTTTCTTCTCACTATCAACATGAATGCGGGTTTAGACAATCAGGCTTATATTGATGCGTATGCAGAGAGCGAGAATGTAATAAGCCAATACATAGAAAATGCAGAATGAGTGAACTAAAAGAATATATAAAGCAGGCTTCAAAAATGCAACAGTATTCTTCTCAAGCCAAACGTCTTCAAGAAAAGCTGTTGTTAATAAAAGACCGTATAAATCCGTCAAGAAGAAGATGGTTTTGGGAGTTGTTGCAAAACGCAAGCGACTATAACGAGCATGTGTCTGTGCGCCTCATTGTAACGCAAGACAAGGTAGAGTTTCTGCATGATGGAGCCCCATTCAGTGTTACGGATGTTTTGAATGTCATTTCTCCAGACTCAGGTAAAGACGATGAGAAGGATGAATCTAATAAAGAAAACATTGGAAAGTTCGGCACAGGTCTTGTTTCAACCCACATATTGTCATCTCTGATGCGGGTGAAAGGCATATTCTGCAAAAAGGATGATAACAGTCTGTTTGAGTTCGCGTTCACATTAGACAGAAGTTGTTTTGAAGATAAAACTGAGCTTATTGATGAGATGGCCAAGGTCAGAACCGACTTTGAGGTGTCTGAGCATAAGGAGGTAAGCAAGTGTGAAGGCTTCAACACATCCTTTACTTATATCCTAAACCACCCTTTACCCAAAGTGCCTGCGATGATGGCAGCAGATATCGATTTAGATTATCTTTATTCCATGCTGCCATACACGTTGTGCTTTATGGATAAAGTAGAGTCTATCTTTATAGAAGATAGACGAAATGACGTGCACACTTATTCCATTAGAAGGAAAGAAAAAACTGAAGGCAATATCGTTTTTGAGATAACATGTGACGGCATCGTGTCAACAAAGAATTTTGCTGTGTTCAGTTTTCAAGACGTTTCCACTACCTTCTGTTATGAAAACAACACGATTGTTCCGTTCCCGAAGAATATTTCAAAAATGTTCTGTGGCTTGCCTCTGATAGGAATGGAGGAAATAGGTATGCCGTTTATACTGAACAGTCTGAAATTTATCCCGTCATCAGAGCGTGATGGCATCGCATTTTCACCGAGTTCAAATCCAGAGAACAGAAAATTGCTGGTCGATTCAGTAAAGTTATATAGTAAAATGCTCGATTATATAGAGGCTAAACAAATGGACGGTGCCTACAATTTGACCCACATGAGTCGCAAGTATAACGGAAACCAAGAGTCGAACGAGCAGTTTCAAAAAGTCGGTGTTTTACATTATAAACAAGAATTACTCAATCACAGCATAGTAAGAAGTCAAAGTGGCGATTTTATAAATTACGCACAGGTTCGAATACCTTTCAATGATTCTAAGCTTGATGAAAAATTGTACGATTTGGCTTCATCTGTTGCAGAAAAAGTATTGCCTGCGGCTGCAGACTATAAACCTTGGTTTGAAGCTACCGACTTTTCTTTATTTTCAGAGCAAGAGTACACTTACAAGATGCTCGCTGAAAAAATTGAACAGGTTGGCAGCGTATTGGCCTTTGGAAAATCTGCCGATATTACAAACAATTGGTTGAAAAAATGTATTGTCTATCTGAAAGACTGCAACCGTTATATCTTCTCTGAAAAGAAATTATTGCCTAATCAGTTGGGCGAGCTACGCCTGTGCAATGAACTTTTTGTCGATAACGATTTGCCTAATGAACTAAAGAACATTTATAATATGCTCTTTGATGGGGACGGTTCCAAGATTGAGGCAGAATTGCTTGACAAAACGTATGAACAGCTGGAGGTTATAAACCAAACTTGTAGTGTGGAGCATTTGTCACGCCGCATTGATGATAAAGTGGCTGATGTGTATAATAAAAACAACAGCAATGCTTCTTCTATAGCTTTGCCGCTAAACAAATTGTACACATGGATGGCGAATTCCAAATATACAAAAGAACAACTACAGAGTTGGTATAAATGGTATTTCCCCAAAAGAGCAGGACTGGTTGTTGACATGCTTACAGAAACTCAACGTGAGCAAGCTCTTGTTATCGCCCAAAGCGGAAAAATGGAAGCGTTAGCTTCATTGGCATCTTCCGATTTAACAGATGAGGAATTTGCCCTATTGGTTACCAATATCAAGAAATTGCCTTCAGCCTTGAGTTATCTGATGAGTAATGTTGATGACAAATCGTTTGCCGACTCAAAAGAGGGCGATTATGGCGAGGAAATTATCCGTAACGAATTGCTACGCCGATACCCAAGACGCGAAGGATATAAGGTGGTGTGGGCAAGCAAAGACTTTCAAGAAGCAAGGTACGACTTTGTTGTGAAGAAAGGCGAAGAAATTGTTTGTTATTGTGATGCAAAAACCACCAAACGCGGTATAGCCAATGCCGACTCCATACCTTTTTTTATGCGTCGATCACAATGGGAGTTTTTACAGACAATGGACAAAAACACACCCTATTACATAGCTCGTGTGTTCTTGGGTGACAATAACGCCGTGAAAATTATGCGCATTTCTGTGCCAATAACACCATAAAAATGAGGGCTTAGAAAACCATGAATGAGGACTTGTTGTTTATCACAGTCTTCATTCATGGAAAGAACCTTACTCCATCGCTTATAACGTTATTCTAAATCATCGAATTCATCGTCAGATTTGGATATATTGCTGTTCATTTTTATTTTGTTTGTAGGAATACATTTGCTGACTTGATCTTCTTTAAAAGGAAATGCCCAAACAAATATAAGCAACGAATCACAACATTATTCTTTGCCATCTATAATAAGCCGTATGTTAATTTTTATTTCCTTTGCCATAATAACCAAGAACGTTTTTTTATTATATCAAATTAATTTGTATCTTTGCATAAGATAAGCTGCACCTCGGCATAGCTTGCAAGCAAGCTTGCATCTCTGCTCTCGGCTTGCATTATCTTTGCAACAACCATTAAATAACGCCTCATATGATTGATAATCGTAAAAAAATATTGTCATCCGTTTTTTTGTCTGTATAGGAGCTTTTATGCTTTTTTACAGTTTAAAATTTGGCGGAACCTTTTTTAATGGAATTAGCAAATATATCCTTGTTTCCATCTCTCTTATAAACATTATTGGTGGCGTAATGATTGGCTTTGTCAGAATTTCTAATGTCAAAGAGATTAATTCTGAAAAAGACAACAGCGGCAAAGAAGAAATTGTCTCTTGCGAAAGAAATGTCAAAGAGATTAATTCTGCAAAAGACAACAGCGACAAAGAAGAAATTGTCTCTTGCGAAAGAAATGTCAAAGAGATTAATTCTGAAAAAGACAACAACATCATAGAAGTCGCAAACGACAATGAAGCTAAGGAGCCTAAACATGTAATTACGGCTGAGATCAGCATTGAGGTAACAGGCGAAGATGAACCAACGAAATACGACAAACGCCGTGAACGTTGGGCGATCATTTGCTTTTGGGCTTTGTTGGCTTACATCATTTCTGCGCTATTCCTCATATTCGTGGATATAAATGTGTATTTCTGTTTTGCATTTGTCATAAGCACTTCGGTATGCATCTTTTCATTTTTCAAAGCATCCTATATTGACCCTGAAGAGCCAACAGACCCCATGCCTTGGTATTACGGCGCTCTTTAGCCCTTATCCACCATTTCCAACAGCTCCTCAAAACGCTTTAACGCATCTTCCATAGACCACACAAGAAGATGTGCGGTATAGGAATTGTCTTCCCAAAAATGTCGACTCAAAGCTCTTGATGAACCCATTTTATAGTGTTAAAGAGCACATAAAGTCATCGTACCCCGACCGAGGGACGTGCGTACCACGACCGAAGTACATGTGTACCCCGACCGAGGGACATGCGTACCCCGACCGAGGGACGATGACTTTAAGATGCGTTTCCAGGGCAGACGCATCAAAATTATTCGGATAAAACTGCAATATTTCAAATTGTAAG
>OHAY01003387.1_pt1 | contig 11020 bp, 6 predicted proteins | sample 1577191 | NCBI WGS metagenome assembly OHAY01 (sample SAMEA3541504, study PRJEB24748) | human gut metagenome | biome: human gut; feature: human-associated habitat; material: faeces | place: China | collected 2012 | reverse complement strand
GGCAGAAGTGGTATTTCGTTAAAAGAACATGGCTCAGCAGCGGCTTAAATCTGCCTGCGCCTGAGCCAGTTTTTCTGCCGCCTGACGTAACGGTTCCATCAACGGCATGGTCCGTGCTGGAGCATGAAGGCGGAATCGCTGCAACTCTGTCGCGCCGACAGTCAACGTCGATTCCAGCCGATGTCGTTTGGCGGTCATTTTCGCCATTACCGCTTGTCTGTCTGCTGGCGTTATCGCTTCATTCGGCCTGAACACAAAACGGCGTTCACAGCTCGCTTTCCAGTCGATAACCGCCTGGGTCAGATGGTCGCCAAACCCTTTCACTTGCTTAACGCCACGACGGGTAACATCTGCGGCTGTTTCAATACCAAAAGACCGTAACGCCGCTTTACGCGCAGGGCCAACGCCGGGAATAGAGGCAACATCAATAAAAAATCCCTCCAGAAACTTCTGCTTCTGCCGTTCCCTTGCAGTGTCATGAAGTGCTGCCAGAGCGCGTTTCTCTTCTTCCGGTAACCCGAGAATTTCGTCCTTCATTTTTTCGAGCATCGCCCGTTTGGCGATAAAACCTTCCAGCCCGCCCAACTGTTGGATCTGGCTGACTAAATGCTCATAGTCCATTTTCGCGCGATTAAATGCCTCACGGCGTTGCTGAACTTCTGCTTTGTACGCTTTGCTTGTCAGACTGCCAATAATCCAGATAGCCGCCAGCACAGGAACCAAAATAATATAACGCGGTTCTGCCTGAAGGCCGCAAAGCAACAGCGATAACGCTGACAGTGCGATCTCAATCAGAATGATGTATTCGCGCCGTAACAGGCCTAAAGGAAGCGGCCTGCCAGTCGGTTGGAAATGATCGGGTAATGGCAATTGCAATGCTGGCGGTGCTACTGACGCCATCACCATCGCCCAGACTTTCGCCAGCACAAAATCACCGCCGGTGGTAATGACCTCTTCGCCGAGATCAATAAAATAGATAACGCCTTGATTATCCAGCGCACACCACGGGCAGTCGGTCAAATGAGCGGGATAAACATGCATTGCCGAAACGGGACATTTCTTTAACTGTTGGCGCAGAGAATCAAGTGCCGCTACCCACGCTTTAGCCGTCGGACGCCCGGTTGCCACGCCACTTTCCGTGAATGCCTGCTGAAACATGGCTTCAACATCACTCGGTAACATCGATAGCGGAATCGATCGTGGCGGCGGTTTTAAACCACGTCGCTGATTATCTGACGCGTAGGCATAACGGAAATGGGTAATATCCGTCTCCAGCGCATTACCCGCATCAGAGATAAGCGGCACACCAGAATAAGGATGCCGGCCACCAAACAAGACGTGAAAAATCAGCAACGCAAGGCCAAAATTATCGTGATTTTCTGTGCGTTCAAAGCCGACAAATGACGACAAGGTTTGTAGCTCTGGCGGCGTAAAATGCGACACGCCGACTTCGCATAAATGCAGTGTGCCATTGGCGTTAATCTGAAAGGAGTCGCTATCAATCAGTACCACTTTGCTGTCGCGACCTACCATAAAACTGTTCTGGTTTACGTCACCCACGACGTGCCCGTGCTCGTGAACCGTAGCAAAAGATGAAGCAATATTGCGCGCAACATAGAGTAGAAAATCCCACGCACAATGAGGGTAACGTTGACGACGATGTGCCGGGCTATAGATCATATGAATCGGTTCTTTACCAGAAACTTTTGGCATCATAAAACCGATAACTTTTCCGCCTCGTCCACCGTGAAGCGTTGCCTGCGGCCAGGCGACATAATTCAACAATTGCGCGTCAGCTGTCGCAGCCATAAAGGCAAGTTTGTCCTGTTTTAAGGCGGGTGGCGGCGTGTGATAAATCTTGGCGACGCTATCGACAAACTCATTGATATCATAAACCGCGCCTTCACCGCCTTTGCCCAGTTCACGGCCTGGCGTAACGCACTCACCAGTAGCAGTATATAAAGTGGGTTTCATGGTAACCACAGCGCCAGTGCCAACGTTTTATCATCATCCGTACGCTCGTTTACCGCCGGGCTGGACAAAAACTGCTTTAACAATTCAGGTAATAAATCGAGTTGTTCCTGCGTTGCTGACGCCAGTCCATTGAAAAACGGGGTAAAGAAAGGTACATGAGGAGAATTATCCAGCATATTTAACGCCAGTCGCTGGATACCATCCGTAAATGCTGCAACTTTATGCACACGCTCAGTGCTGGTGAAAGTTTCCAGTCTGGAAACGGCATCTTCATCGGTAATGAAGTGCGTCATATTGGTATATTCACCCACCATCGGCGTAAGCGGCAATTGCAGACCGTGACCAAAATCCACCACCACGCCGCCATCGCCAATCTGCATAATCAAGGTGCCATTAGCCGATGAAATCAATCCCAGAAACGTGCAGGCAAAATCGCGAACTGCTAATTCTTTGGCCTCTGCCTCGGCAAAAAGTCGCTGACGAATAGTCAGCACAATATCCGTGGCGAGGATATCATTAAGCCCCAATTCCCCACCCTGCACTTTTTGCGACATATAAGCCATCGCTTCATTGACGGCGAGCATCGCGCCTTCGCCACCCTGCGAGACGCTGCCTGCACCATCAGCAAGAAACATCACCAGTAATGGTTGCTGATCGTTTAACCAGGCAACCTGCATCTGGCAGGCATCCTGACAAGGCAAGTCCGCGCTGATGTGCGACGTTCCAACGGTTGATGCATAGACCAGACGCCAGCTCACACTGACGTCCAGCCTTTTGGCGCTTCCAGCACAACTTCCGTTCCCGGCGTGGAGCGGGAAACCGAACGCAGCGAACTGGATAACCAGCTAAACAGTTCACGGAATTGTAATCCTTGCAGAGGCAAAGGCTGACGAACGCTGATTTGTGCCAGCGTCTTCATATCCGCCCCCTGAACACCGATGGAAAAGAAAGCAAACCTTTTATCTTCTTCCCCCAGAAACACTTTGTTGGCTGCAGCCTGCCACTCATCGGTTGGTGCACCATCGGTAATCAGGAAAATCCACGGGCGATAATACGAAATACCATTTGCGCGGTACTCACGTTTCCTCTCTTCAACCATATCCAGGGCTTTGGTAATGGCCGCACCCATTGGTGTATCGCCCTGGGCAAACAGGATGGGCGGAAAAAAATTAGCGGCGCTGGTAAAGGGTTGTTCCACATGCACCGGGCCGAACGTCACAATGCCGAATTCCACTCTTTTTAAAGCCAGCGGATCGGCAAGCAGTTCATCACGAAAGGTAACCAATCCGGCGTTAAGTTCATTAATAGGTCTGCCGCTCATCGAGCCAGAAACATCCAGCAGCAGAATGCAGGGGCAACGTGGTTCCGGGTTACTGGCAAAATCGCTGGTGGCAAACGTGATTTGTTCGCTCATAAGAAATCCTTTCTTAGAGAATTATCGAGGTCCGGTATCATACCGACTGCAATAATGAAATAAGAGCAAACGAAGAAACTTTCAGAATTAGGCCCGGCGGCGCAGAAAATTTTGCTATTCGCCTCGCAAGAACGGAGAGCCGTCGATTGACACTAAGGGCGGAGTGACATAATTTCAGGAGTGAGGGTTAGGGAGAGGTTTCCCCCTCCCCCTGGTGTTCTTAGTAAGCCTGGAAGCTAATCACTAAGAGTATCACCAGTATGATGACGTGCTTCATCATAACCCTTTCCTTATTAAAAGCCCTCTTCTCCGGGAGAGGCTTTCCCGTTTCAGCGTCCCGCTGAAATCATCGGCTTACCTCCTTTCGCCCTGAATGCAGTCTATCGCTAACGCGTGAATAAAATAGTTTCCTCTGTGATTATTGCGTAACGACTCGCAAAGAATATTTGCTGGCAGGATCGCAGACTACAAAGCCTGCGGATTGACAATCTTATCGTGAAGGCATACTTTCAGGAGTGAGGGTAGAGCGGGGTTTCCCCCGCCCTGGTAGTCTTAGTAAGCGGGGAAGCTTATGACTAAGAGCACCACGATGATGAGTAGCTTCATCATGACCCTTTCCTTATTTAAGGCCCCTTCCTCGGGAGGGGCTTTCCCGTTTCAGCGTCCCGCTGAAATCGTCGGCTTACCTCCTTTCGCCATGCAAGCAGTCTATCGCTAACGCGTAGATAAAATAGTTTCCTGTGTTATTACTGGATGCGTGCTCGCAAATGTGCCCGCCATTCAGACGATTCCCGATAGTGTTTCATAATTCCTCCATTTTTCTCCCTTATTGGCTGGCTACACTAGTATCATTCCGCGAAACGTTTCAGGAAGAGAAACTCTTAACGATGAAAGGCAGTTATAAATCCCGTTGGGTAATCGTAATCGTGGTGGTTATCGCCGCCATCGCCGCATTCTGGTTCTGGCAAGGCCGCAATGACTCCCAGAGTGCAGCCCCAGGGGCGACGAAACAAGCGCAGCAATCGCCAGCGGGTGGTCGCCGTGGTATGCGTTCCGGCCCATTAGCCCCGGTTCAGGCGGCGACCGCCGTAGAACAGGCAGTTCCGCGTTACCTCACCGGGCTTGGCACCATTACCGCCGCTAATACTGTTACGGTGCGCAGCCGCGTGGACGGTCAACTGATGGCGTTACATTTCCAGGAAGGCCAGCAGGTCAAAGCAGGCGATTTACTGGCAGAAATTGACCCCAGCCAGTTCAAAGTTGCATTAGCACAAGCCCAGGGCCAACTGGCAAAAGATAAAGCCACGCTTGCTAACGCCCGCCGTGATCTGGCGCGTTATCAGCAACTGGCAAAAACCAATCTCGTCTCCCGTCAGGAGCTGGATGCCCAACAGGCGCTGGTCAGTGAAACCGAAGGCACCATTAAGGCTGATGAAGCAAGCGTCGCCAGCGCGCAGCTGCAACTCGACTGGAGCCGCATCACCGCACCAGTCGATGGTCGCGTTGGTCTCAAGCAGGTTGATGTTGGTAACCAAATCTCCAGTGGTGATACCACCGGAATTGTGGTGATCACCCAGACGCATCCTATCGATTTAGTCTTTACCCTGCCGGAAAGCGATATCGCTACTGTAGTGCAGGCGCAAAAAGCCGGAAAACCGCTGGTGGTAGAAGCCTGGGATCGCACCAATTCGAAGAAATTAAGTGAAGGCACGCTGTTAAGCCTCGATAACCAAATCGATGCCACAACCGGTACGATTAAAGTGAAAGCACGCTTTAATAATCAGGATGATGCGCTGTTTCCCAATCAGTTTGTTAACGCGCGCATGTTAGTCGACACCGAACAAAACGCCGTAGTGATCCCAACAGCCGCCCTGCAAATGGGCAATGAAGGCCATTTTGTCTGGGTGCTGAATAGCGAAAACAAGGTCAGCAAACATCTGGTGACGCCGGGCATTCAGGACAGTCAGAAAGTGGTGATCCGTGCAGGTATTTCTGCGGGCGATCGCGTGGTGACAGACGGCATTGATCGCCTGACCGAAGGGGCGAAAGTGGAAGTGGTGGAAGCCCAGAGCGCCACCACTCCGGAAGAGAAAGCCACCAGCCGCGAATACGCGAAAAAAGGAGCACGCTCCTGATGCAGGTGTTACCCCCGAGCAGCACAGGCGGCCCGTCGCGCCTGTTTATTATGCGTCCTGTGGCCACCACGCTGCTGATGGTGGCGATCTTACTCGCCGGGATTATCGGTTATCGCGCCCTGCCCGTTTCGGCGCTGCCGGAAGTGGACTATCCGACCATTCAGGTGGTCACGCTCTACCCAGGTGCCAGCCCGGATGTCATGACCTCTGCCGTTACCGCGCCGCTAGAACGCCAGTTCGGGCAGATGTCTGGCCTGAAACAGATGTCGTCGCAAAGTTCCGGCGGTGCGTCAGTTATCACTTTGCAGTTCCAGCTAACATTACCGCTCGATGTCGCCGAGCAGGAAGTGCAGGCCGCGATTAACGCTGCGACCAACTTGTTGCCGAGCGATCTGCCTAACCCGCCGGTTTACAGCAAAGTGAACCCGGCAGATCCGCCGATCATGACGCTCGCCGTCACCTCAACCGCCATGCCGATGACGCAAGTGGAAGATATGGTGGAAACCCGCGTCGCGCAGAAAATCTCGCAGATTTCCGGCGTCGGCCTGGTGACGCTTTCCGGCGGTCAGCGTCCGGCTGTTCGCGTCAAACTTAACGCTCAGGCGATTGCCGCCCTCGGCCTGACCAGCGAAACCGTGCGCACCGCCATTACCGGCGCTAACGTTAACTCGGCAAAAGGTAGCCTCGACGGCCCTTCCCGTGCGGTTACGCTTTCCGCTAACGACCAGATGCAATCCGCCGAAGAGTATCGCCAGCTAATCATCGCCTACCAGAACGGCGCGCCGATTCGTCTTGGCGATGTCGCAACCGTAGAGCAAGGTGCAGAAAACAGCTGGCTTGGCGCATGGGCGAACAAAGAACAGGCCATTGTGATGAATGTTCAGCGCCAGCCCGGTGCTAACATTATCTCCACCGCCGACAGCATCCGGCAGATGCTGCCACAGCTCACCGAGAGTCTGCCGAAATCGGTGAAGGTAACAGTGCTTTCCGATCGCACCACCAATATCCGCGCATCGGTCAACGATACCCAGTTTGAATTGATGATGGCTATCGCGCTGGTAGTCATGATTATCTACCTGTTTTTGCGCAATATTCCGGCGACCATCATTCCCGGCTTCGCAGTGCCGCTGTCGTTAATCGGCACCTTCGCGGTCATGGTGTTTCTCGATTTTTCAATCAATAACCTGACGCTGATGGCGTTAACTATCGCCACCGGATTCGTGGTCGATGACGCCATCGTGGTGATCGAAAACATTTCCCGCTATATCGAAAAAGGCGAAAAACCGTTGGCGGCGGCGCTCAAGGGCGCAGGTGAAATCGGCTTTACCATTATCTCGCTGACCTTCTCGCTGATTGCGGTGTTGATCCCACTGCTGTTTATGGGCGATATCGTCGGGCGACTGTTCCGCGAATTTGCTATTACCCTGGCGGTAGCGATTTTGATCTCAGCGGTGGTGTCGCTGACCCTGACACCGATGATGTGCGCGCGGATGCTCAGCCAGGAGTCGTTGCGTAAACAGAACCGCTTCTCCCGTGCCTCGGAAAAAATGTTCGACAGGATAATCGCCGCCTATGGTCGTGGACTGGCGAAAGTGCTGAATCATCCGTGGCTGACCTTAAGCGTGGCACTCAGCACGCTGCTGCTTAGCGTGCTGCTGTGGGTGTTCATTCCGAAAGGTTTCTTCCCGGTACAGGACAATGGCATTATTCAGGGCACTTTGCAGGCACCGCAATCCAGCTCCTTTGCCAATATGGCCCAGCGGCAACGCCAGGTCGCGGACGTGATTTTGCAGGATCCGGCAGTGCAAAGTCTGACCTCATTTGTTGGCGTTGATGGCACTAACCCGTCGCTGAACAGTGCGCGTTTGCAGATCAACCTCAAACCGCTGGATGAACGTGATGATCGGGTGCAAAAAGTCATCGCCCGTCTGCAAACGGCGGTAGATAAAGTGCCGGGCGTCGATCTCTTCCTGCAACCAACGCAGGACCTGACCATCGATACTCAGGTCAGCCGCACCCAGTACCAGTTTACCTTGCAGGCCACCTCACTGGATGCGCTCAGTACCTGGGTGCCAGAGTTGATGGAAAAACTCCAGCAACTGCCACAGCTTTCTGATGTCTCCAGCGACTGGCAGGACAAAGGGCTGGTGGCGTATGTCAATGTTGATCGCGACAGCGCCAGCCGTCTGGGGATCAGCATGGCGGATGTCGATAACGCCCTGTACAACGCGTTTGGTCAGCGGCTGATTTCCACTATTTATACTCAGGCTAACCAGTATCGCGTGGTGCTGGAGCACAACACCGAAAATACCCCAGGCCTCGCGGCGCTGGATACCATTCGCCTGACCAGCAGCGACGGTGGCGTGGTGCCGCTAAGCTCAATTGCCAAAATTGAGCAGCGTTTTGCGCCGCTCTCCATCAACCATCTGGATCAGTTCCCGGTAACGACCATCTCCTTTAACGTGCCGGATAACTATTCGCTGGGTGATGCGGTGCAGGCGATTATGGACACCGAGAAGACGCTGAATCTGCCGGTGGATATCACCACGCAATTCCAGGGCAGCACCCTCGCCTTCCAGTCGGCGCTGGGCAGCACTGTCTGGCTGATTGTCGCGGCGGTGGTGGCGATGTATATCGTGCTCGGCATTCTGTACGAGAGCTTTATTCACCCGATCACCATTCTCTCGACGCTACCCACCGCAGGGGTTGGCGCACTGCTGGCGTTGCTGATTGCTGGTAGCGAACTGGATGTGATTGCGATTATCGGCATTATTTTGCTGATCGGTATCGTGAAGAAGAACGCCATCATGATGATCGACTTCGCGCTGGCTGCCGAGCGCGAGCAAGGCATGTCGCCGCGCGAGGCAATCTACCAGGCTTGTCTGTTGCGTTTTCGTCCGATCCTGATGACCACTCTGGCGGCTCTGCTTGGCGCGCTGCCGCTGATGTTGAGTACCGGGGTCGGCGCGGAACTGCGTCGTCCGTTAGGTATCGGCATGGTCGGCGGCCTGATTGTCAGCCAGGTGCTGACGCTGTTTACCACGCCGGTGATTTATTTGCTGTTCGACCGCCTGGCATTGTGGACCAAAAGCCGCTTTGCCCGTCATGAAGAGGAGGCGTAAGTGAAGTTTTTTGCCCTCTTCATTTACCGTCCGGTGGCGACGATTTTACTGTCGGTTGCCATTACCCTGTGCGGCATACTGGGCTTCCGTATGCTGCCGGTCGCCCCGCTGCCGCAGGTCGATTTTCCGGTGATTATGGTCAGCGCCTCGCTGCCCGGTGCGTCACCAGAAACAATGGCGTCTTCCGTTGCCACGCCGCTGGAGCGCTCACTTGGGCGCATTGCCGGAGTCAGTGAAATGACCTCCAGCAGTTCGCTCGGCAGCACGCGTATTATTTTGCAGTTTGATTTTGACCGGGATATCAACGGCGCAGCGCGTGATGTGCAGGCGGCGATCAACGCTGCACAAAGTTTGCTGCCCAGTGGGATGCCCAGCCGCCCGACCTATCGCAAAGCGAACCCGTCGGATGCGCCAATTATGATCCTCACGCTGACGTCCGATACTTATTCGCAGGGTGAACTGTACGATTTCGCCACGACGCAGCTGGCTCCGACGATTTCGCAAATCGACGGTGTTGGTGATGTCGATGTCGGAGGCAGCTCACTGCCCGCCGTACGCGTCGGGCTGAATCCGCAGGCGCTGTTTAATCAGGGCGTGTCGCTGGACGACGTACGCACCGCCGTCAGCAATGCCAACGTGCGTAAACCGCAGGGCGCGCTGGAAGATGGCACTCACCGCTGGCAGATCCAGACCAATGATGAGCTAAAAACCGCCGCTGAATATCAGCCGTTGATTATTCACTACAACAACGGCGGCGCGGTTCGTCTGGGCGATGTGGCGACGGTGACCGACTCAGTGCAGGATGTGCGCAACGCCGGGATGACCAACGCCAAACCGGCTATTTTACTGATGATCCGCAAACTGCCGGAAGCCAATATTATCCAGACGGTTGACAGCATCCGGGCAAAATTACCGGAGTTGCAGGAAACCATTCCGGCGGCGATTGATCTGCAAATTGCCCAGGATCGCTCCCCCACCATTCGCGCCTCGCTGGAAGAAGTCGAGCAAACGCTGATTATCTCGGTGGCGCTGGTGATTCTGGTGGTGTTTTTATTCCTGCGCTCGGGTCGCGCCACTATTATTCCCGCCGTTTCGGTGCCGGTTTCGCTGATTGGTACGTTTGCGGCGATGTACCTGTGCGGATTCAGTCTCAATAACCTTTCGTTAATGGCGCTCACCATCGCTACTGGTTTCGTGGTGGATGACGCCATCGTATACCCCCTGAGCGAAGGCCGTTACTTTGTGGTGCTCAATGTGGGCAAGGGCGAACGCATTGCCGAATCGCTCAGCGCATGGGCCGCTTCGGAAGGCAAGAGCGTAACGATCCGCGATCTCGCCGGGACGTACGGCAAGCTTGACCTTCAGGGCCCGGCTACGGTCCGCGTCATGACCAAGCTTCTCAAGGACCCCGAGGCCGTGTTCGACAAATTGCCCTATTTCTCCTTCAAGGGCGACATCGAACTTGCCAACAGCGATATTTTCCTTGCCGACGGTACGCCGATCTTCCTGTCCCGTACGGGGTATACCGGCGAGCAGGGCTTTGAAATCTTCGTTCCCTACGACAAGATCGTGGATATTTGGAACCGGATTCTCGAAGCCGGGAAGGACGAAGGCGTCATCCCCTGCGGTCTGGCCGCCCGCGACTCCGTGCGCGCCGGGGCTGTGCTCCCGCTTTCGCAACAGGACATAGGCCCGTGGGCGTTCGTGAACAACCCGTGGCCCTTCACCCTGCCCAAGGATGAAAACGGCAATTGGACCAAGAATTTCTTTGGCCGTTCCGCCCTTGAGGAAGCGCTCGCTTCCGGCAATGTCACGTATACCTACGCCTACTGCGGCTTTGACCCCCGCAAGGTGACGTCTCCCGATCACGACACGCATCCGCAGGTCCTGCTGGATGGCGAGGTCATCGGCGACGTGCTCACCTGCGTGGCGGACGTGTCCATCGGGCGCGTCGACGGCGTGATCACGAGCGTCGCCAGCCCCGAAAAGCCGGAAGGTTTCGCGCCCAAAGGCCTTGTCTGCGGTTTTGTCCGCGTGAACCGCCCGCTGGAGAACGGCACCAAGCTTACGCTCGCCGACCCGCGCCGTAAGATTCAGGTCGAGACCGTGACCGATATCCGTCCCGCCCGCACCGCCCGCAAGAAGCTGGGAAGCCTGTAGGAAGGGAAAAGATTTTGAGATTGGGGAGGGGAGGGAGAAGCCCTCTGAAGAAGGGCTTCTCCCTCCCCTCCCCAAACCCACCTCTCCCTCTCCTAAGACGTTTGTAATGGGGGCGGGGGAGGCGAGTGAGCCTTGTTGAAAAACGAAGAGGGAACTCCTGACGCGCTCGGGGCCGTCTGTATCCGCTCCGGTTGAAACGTTGTTTCGGCCGGAGC
>OHAY01003383.1_pt1 | contig 11036 bp, 10 predicted proteins | sample 1577191 | NCBI WGS metagenome assembly OHAY01 (sample SAMEA3541504, study PRJEB24748) | human gut metagenome | biome: human gut; feature: human-associated habitat; material: faeces | place: China | collected 2012 | reverse complement strand
CGTTCCACACCGAGTATCCCGGCATCCGGCTGCGCATCTCGAACCACTCTACGCCCCAGGCGGTGCAGGCTGTGAAGAACGGAGAAGTGGATTTTGCCATCATCTCCACCCCGGCGGAAGTAGAACAGGGCCTGAAGATGGTGGAACTGAAACCGTTTTGTGAAGTGCTGGTGGGTGGAAAGACCTTCACTGCACTGGCCAGCCAGCGCCTGACGCTGAAGGAACTGAGCTGCTATCCGCTCATCTCTCTCAGCGATGAGAGCATGACCCGGAGCTTCTACCGGCAGTTCTTCCTCGACCACGACGCCGTGCTCCGGCCCGACACCGAGGCCGCCACCACCGACCAGATGCTCACGCTGGTGAAAAGTGAGCTGGGCCTTGCCTTCGTGCCGGAACCGATGACGAAAGAGCTTCTGGCCCGCGGCGAGCTTGTCGAGCTGCATCTGCAGGAGATCATTCCCTCCCGCTCTATCTGCCTCGTCTACGACCATCACCGCCCGCTGAACACGGCGGCCCGGAAGTTCCAACAGATGTTGACAAAAGCGGAGCCGGGCCATCCGGCAGCGCCGAAGCAGGCGGAGGGCGTCTCTTTCGCATCCCAATAAAATGATTTGTCGTTGTCCCATACCGGAAAGCTTCCCTTTTGATATGGGAATTTGTTGCAGCGCTTTCAGGCAGCAGTGCTATTATAAAAGAATTTGCAGGATGGGTAAGACGTATCTTGGATATGGCTGCAATATTCGTTCTGTATTGGAGAAACTGCCGGCCTTTTATTTTACAGGTCAGATGGACCCGCCATTGGTCGCCGCGACTTCGCCATACCAGAAGGCACTGTCTTTCGGGATGCGCCGCCCGGAAGCGTAATCGACGTACACCAGACCAAAACGCTCTCTGTATCCGCTGTGCCACTCGTAGTTGTCCAGCAGGCTCCAATGGAAGTACCCTCGCACGTCGGCACCGGCCTGAATGCCCTCGGAAAGTTTTTCCAGATAGCGCGCCAGAAAATCAATTCGCTCCACGTCATGCACCTTGCCGTCCCGATAGATTTTGTCGGTGCAGGATAAGCCATTCTCCGCGATGAACATGGGCAGTCCATACCGCTCCTGGATGTAACGGGGACCCCAGTTCAGGCTTTCCGGCTCTACCGGCCAGTTCATGGCTGTGTGAGCGTATCCCGCAGGGCGCTCCACATAACAGGGACCATTCGTTCCCATCTGTACAGGCGCGGCATTGTAGATGTTCAGCCCGAGCATATCCGGTCTGCCCAGAGGCAGGGCGTCGTTGATGTATTGCGGCACAGCACCGATGCAGGCGGAAAGCTGCGGCCCACAGAGGTCCGGTCCGGGCCAGCGGCCAAGGCACAGAGGGTCGAGCGACATCGTGTGGGTAAAGGCCCAGTCCTCGTCCGGGCAGGCAAAGGTCAGAGCCCGGGCGGCGTCCACATCTGCTTTTGCCTCAGATGCGGGGTAGCAGATGCGGCCTGTGGAGACGAAGCCCACTCTGTTTTCGGCGTCCGTATGGCGGAGCTCCTGCGCGGCAAGGCAGTGCGCATAGATGATATTCTGCCAGCAGGTGAACTGCCCTTCCAGCGGGAGTTTCAGCCCCGGCGCATGCTCACCTGTCCCATAGCCCATTTTCACGATACAGGCAGGCTCATTGAAGGTGAACCACTGGTGGACCCTGCCTTTGAAATGTTCTGCCATTTTTGCCGTGTAGACTGCAAACGCCCGGGCGGTGTCCTCATTCTGCCAGCCGCCCTTTTCTTCCAGCGCCTGCGGCAAATCCCAGTGATACAGCGTAATATACGGCTCGATGCCCGCTTCCAGCAAAGTATTCACAAGACCATCGTAATAGGCAAAGCCTTTTTCGTTCCAGTCCGTGCCGCCGGTGGGGGCGATGCGCGTCCACGCCACGGAGAAGCGATAGGCTTTCAGGTGCATCGACTTCAGCAGTTCGATGTCTTCCCGCCAGCGGTGATAGCTGTCGCAGGCGGTATCACCGGTCTCGCCCCGATAGGTGCGGCCCGGTGTGTGGGAGAAAACATCCCAGATGCTCCGGCCTTTTCCATCCTCGACGGCACCGCCCTCGATTTGATAGGCTGCAGTCGCAGCGCCCCATACAAATTCTTTTGGAAATACTGCCATGTTCGTTCTCCTTTTATCTCGTCAGATACATGTGTACAGGAACTTGAGATCCTTACTGATTATAGTATACTCTTCTGTGTCTGCCAGTGCAAATAGCATTTTATTGGTGACCATTGTGGAAATACACATCAGGATACGCTATACTAAAACAGAGAACATGGAATTCATCTGGCGCAAAAAAGCCAAAGGGAAGGGAAATCATAATGATAGACAAAATGCTCGTGCGCGGGGCAAAGGTACACAACCTGAAAAACATCGACGTGGACATCCCGCTGAACAAGATCGTGGGCATTGCGGGCGTGTCGGGGTCGGGTAAATCCTCGCTGGCGCTGGGGGTGCTGTATGCCGAAGGCTCCCGCCGGTATCTGGAGGCGCTGTCCACCTACACCCGCCGCCGGATGACCCAGGCTTCGAAAGCCTCGGTGGAAGAGGTGCTGTATGTTCCGGCGGCGCTGGCGCTGCACCAGCGGCCGGGCGTGCCGGGCATCCGCAGCACCTTCGGCACCGGCACGGAATTGCTGAACAGCCTGCGGCTCATGTACTCCCGCCTCGCAAGCCACCGCTGCCCGAACGGGCATTACATCCCGCCGACGCTGGCTGTTGCGGCGGGCAAGGAGCTGGTCTGCCCGGAGTGCGGTGCGTATTTCTATGCGCCGTCGGCGGAGGAGCTGGCTTTCAACTCTCAAGGTGCCTGCCAGAAGTGCGGCGGCACAGGCAGCGTCCGGACGGTGGACATGGCGTCGCTGGTGCCGGACGACTCGCTGACCATCGACGGCGGCGCAGTGGCCCCGTGGAACAGCCTGATGTGGTCGCTGATGACAGACGTCTGCCGGGAGATGGGTGTGAGGACGGATGTGCCGTTCCGCGACCTGACCGAACAGGAAAAGGACATCGTCTACCACGGTCCAGCAGAGAAAAAGCATATCTTCTACCACGCTAGGAACTCGAATCAGGCCGGCGAGCTGGACTTTACCTATTACAATGCCGTCTACACTGTAGAAAATGCTCTTGCAAAGGTCAAGGATGACAAGGGCATGAAGCGGGTGGAAAAGTTCCTGCGGGAAGATGTCTGCCCCGAGTGTCACGGCTCACGGCTCTCAGCGGCGGCGCGTGCGCCGAAGCTGCGGGGCATCTCGCTGGACGAAGCCTGCCAGATGACGCTGGAAGCCCTCGTGGAGTGGGTGAAGGGCGTGCCGGGCAGCCTGCCGGAAGAGATGCGCCCGATGGCGGAGAGCATCTGCGAGGCATTCGAAAGTACCGCCAAGCGGCTGATGGACTTAGGTCTGGGTTATCTGACGCTTGACCGCTCGGCCTCGACCCTTTCCACCGGTGAGCGCCAGCGGATGCAGCTGGCCCGGGCCGTCCGCAACCGCACCACCGGCGTGCTCTATGTGCTGGATGAGCCGTCCATCGGCCTGCATCCGTCGAACATCGTGGGCCTGACCGGTGTGATGCACGACCTCGTGTCCGACGGCAACTCGGTCATTCTGGTGGACCACGACACCCAAATCCTGAAAGAGGCCGACTGGGTGATCGAGATGGGGCCGGAAGCGGGAGCTAAGGGTGGACATGTCATTGCCGAAGGGACGATAGCTGATCTGGAGGCAAAGCCGGAGTCCCAGATCGGGCCGTTCCTCTCCGGAAAAGCTGAGACAAAGCTGCGCCGGTGTGCCGGGACAGGGGAGATGTTCGCAGAGGGGGCTATCCATCTCTCTACTGGCAGCATCCACACGGTCAAGCCTTTGGAGCTGGACGTTCCCAAGGGGCGGCTCACCGTGGTAACGGGCGTATCCGGCTCCGGAAAAACGACGATGGTGCTGGAAAGCCTCGTACCGGCGCTGGAAGCAAAGATAAACGGCAGCGCCCTCCCGGCACATATCCGGGAGATCCGCGCCGAGGGCATCGCGCACGTCAAGCTCATCGACGCGACGCCCATCGGCATCAATGTGCGCTCTACCGTGGCGACCTACGCGGGCGTCCACGACGAGCTGCGGAAGCTCTATGCCAAATCTCCGGACGCCAGGCAAAAGGGTTTCAAGGCCAGCGATTTTTCCTACAACACGGGCAGTCTGCGCTGCCCCGGCTGCGACGGCACCGGTGAGGTGAGCCTGGACGTGCAGTTCCTGCCGGATGTGAACATCGTCTGCCCCGACTGCCGGGGTTCCCGCTACGCGCGGGCGGCTTACGGCGTGAAGCTGACCAACGAGGCGGAGCAGACAGCCTCTTTGCCGCAGCTGATGGAGATGGACGTCAACTCCGCCCTTGAGTTCTGCGGCGGGATGAAGACAGTGAGCCAGCGCCTGCAGACATTGCAGCAGCTGGGTCTGGGCTACCTGACACTGGGCGAGGAAACGCCCAGCCTCTCCGGCGGCGAGGCCCAGCGCCTCAAGCTGGCCAGCGAGATCGGCCGCACCCAGACCGACTCGGTGTTCGTTTTCGATGAGCCCAGCATCGGCCTCCACCCGCTGGACGTGCAGGTGCTGTTGCGGGTGTTCCAAGCCCTGCTGGACAACGGCGCAACGGTCGTTGTCATCGAGCACGACCTCGACGTCATCCGCAACGCGGACTATGTCATCGACATGGGGCCGGGCGGCGGCGAGAGCGGCGGCCGCGTCGTGGCAACAGGCACGCCAGAGGAGATCCAGGGAAACCCGGAGAGTATTACCGGAAGATATTTATAACAAAAAGGGGGCAGGTGCTGCGTGACACCTGCCCCCTTCGTCAATATTCTTATTTGCTTTCCGGGACACCGCGCAGTTCGGCACGGAAGCGCTCAGGAACATCTTCTTCCCGGATATTTTTGACGAGATCCGGAAGCTTTGCGGTTTCGCCTACGGGATAGACCATGATGCACTTCTGATGCTTCGCTGACAATCAAAACAAAAAGTTAATTCTCGGAAGAAATATCCTGACCGAAATACTTCTCGCTCAGCTCCTTGAGGGTGCCGTCAGCGCGCAGCTCGTCGATGGCGCTGTTGAGGGCGTCGAGGAAGGAAGAGTCTTCGCTCTTGACGATAGGGATCGCAACGTGAGAAGCATCTTCGGTCTGGGCGACCAGCTTGAAGTCGGCGTCCGGATGGACGTTCAGGTAGTCGTAGAAGGAGACGTTGGCGTTCAGGGTGGCGTCGATGCGGCCAGCGGTCAGCAGCTGGATGGTCTCTTCCAGCGTGTCGATGCCCTGCACGGTCGCGCCGTAGCTCTCGGCCAGCTCCATGTAGGTGGAAGCGAGGCTGTTGGCCGTGGTCTTGCCGGCGAGGTCCTCGAAGCTCTTGATGTCCTCGTTATCCTTGCGGACGGCGAGGGCGGTGTGGATGTAGCCGTAGGGAGTGGTGAAGTCGTAGGTCTTGGCGCGCTCTTCGGTGACTTCGACGCCGTTGCAGACGAGGTCGTAGCGGCCAGCATCCAGACCGGCGAACAGGCTGTCCCAGTCGCTCTCGACGTACTCGGGCTCGACGCCCAGCTTCTCGGCAATGGCGCGGGAGACTTCGACGTCGTAGCCCACGAGGGTGTCGCTCTCATCGTGGAAGCTCCAGGGCTGCCATGCGCCTTCCAGCGCGATGATCAGCTTGCCGTTGGACTGGATGGTCTCCAGCTTGTTGGCGGCAGCAGCGGAAGCAGAAGCAGCGGTGCTGGAAGCAGTGGAGGCAGAAGTGTTGGAAGAGCAGCCAGCCAGCGAGAGAACACCGGCAGCGGCCATGACGCTCATGAGAGAAATAAAGGTTCTGCGTTTCATAGGTGATGATCCTTTCTTATTCAGTATGGGAAATTTTCTGAAGGAACTCACGGGTCCTTGCCTCTTTGGGATGGGCGAAGAACTCCTGCGAGGGGGCTTCCTCGACCACGACGCCGTTTTCCATGAAGACGGTGCGGGACGAGACGTTGCGGGCAAAGCCCATCTCATGGGTGACGACCAGCATGGTCATGCCCTCCTGTGCCAGCTGCCGCATGACGGCCAGCACCTCGCCGGTCAATTCCGGGTCGAGGGCGCTGGTGGGTTCGTCGAAATAGATGATCTCGGGGTCGGAGGCAAGAGCGCGGGCGATGGCCACGCGCTGCTGCTGACCGCCCGACAGCTGACGGGGGTAGTAGTCGGCACGGTCGGCGAGGCCGACCTTTTCCAGCATCTTCATGCCGACGGCATCAGCCTCCGCTTTGGGCATCTTCCGGGCGACGATGAGGCCCTCGGTGACGTTCTGAAGGGCCGTTTTGTTGCGGAAGAGGTTGTAGTTCTGGAAGACGAAAGCCGTCTTGCGGCGCAGCCGCGCGATGCTGGCGCGATCGGCGTGGGCGAGGTCGAATGTCTCGCCGTCGAAGGTGAGCTTGCCTGCGTCCGCCGTCTCGAGGAAGTTGAGACATCGCAGCAGGGTGGTCTTGCCTGAGCCGGAAGGGCCGAGGATGGCCACGACGTCGCCCTTTTCCACCGTCAAATCGACGCCGCGCAGTACGTCCAGACTGCTGGTCGGCTTGGGGGCGCGGCCAAAGATGCCGGGATGGACGCCGGGCTTTGCGTAAGTATGGAAGGATTTGTGGACGCCGCGTATCTCTAACATTGCCATAACAGCCACACTCCTTTCTTACTGGAAGCCGTGGGCGTTGAGCTGGCGCTCCAGCAGCCCTTGCAGCTTGGTGATGACGGTACAGAACAGCAGATACACCACGGCCACCTCACAGTAGATGGGCAGGAAGATGTAGGTGCGGGCGGCCACGCGCTGACCGGCCATGAACAGCTCGGCCACCGTGATGTTGGACGCCAGCGAGGTGTCCTTGATCATGCCGATGAGGGAGTTGGAGAGGGCAGGCACGGCGGTGCGCAGGGCCTGCGGCAGCACGATGCGGCGCATGATCTGCCACCAGCTCATGCCGACGCAGTAGCCGGCTTCCAGCTGGCCCTGCGGCACGCTCTCGAGTGCGCCGCGCATGGTCTCGGCGCAGTATGCACCCTCGTTGAAGGCGAAGGCGATGACTGCCGCCGGGAAAGCGTCCAGCATGATGCCCACGCTGGGCAGGCCGTAAAAGATGATGAAAAGCTGCACCAGCAGCGGCGTGCCGCGGATGACCCAGATGTAGAACCGGGCCAGCTGGCTCAGCACCGGCACCCGGGCGTACTGCACCAGCGCCACGGCCACCGCCAGCACCATCGCCAGGGTGAACGAGATGAGGGTGAGGGGGGTGGTCATGGTGAGGCCCGCCGAGAGGATGCGGGGAAGAGCCTCCCAGAGCACGCTGACGGTGCGGTTGGATAAGAGCGTTTCCAGCATGGATACTCCTTTTTCAAAATTTGAATAAACAGACAGGGCAAGTGGGTGGATACATTATATACCTTAAAGCAGGGTCAAAGTCAAGAGGAAAAAATGAAAATCCTACAAAACCTACCAGAATACTATAACATGATTTGGAAATGAACGCAAATGGTTTCGAAAAATTGCATGGTATAGACGAAATGGACGAAAAACAGGTGCTGACTTTGTGCAGAACGGCAGAGTAGTTGACGCGGCAGAAGCTTTCGGGTACAATAGAACTGTATAGACCTGTAAAGGTACAAACAGGCCGCACGCCCCGCCAGACGGGAGCGCGGCGGATACGGAGGACAAACGTGATGAAACGTATTGGTATTCTGGGCGCTGGCACCTGGGGCATGGCCCTTGCACGGATGCTGACTGTGAGCGGGAATGATGTGCTGGTGTGGTCGGCCATCGAGAAGGAGATCGACAGCCTTTCCACCACCCGCAAGCACCCCAACCTGCCGCAGATGAAGATCCCCGACGAGCTGCGGTTCACCAAGAGCATCGAGGAAGTCTGCAAAGACAAGGACATCCTGCTGTTCGCAGTGCCGTCGGTGTTCGTCCGCTCCACGGCGGCAAAGGCCCGGCCCTATGTGGCCGACGGCCAGATCATCGTGGACGTGGCAAAGGGCATCGAGCCCGACACCCTGTACACCATGACCGAGATCCTGGCTGATGAGCTGGGCAAGGAAGGCGGCCCGAAGGGCGTGCGTCTTGTGGCCCTGTCCGGCCCCACTCACGCCGAGGAAGTGGCCATCGACCTGCCCACCACCATCGTGTCGGCCAGCAAGGATAGGGAGGCCGCTGCCTATGTGCAGGAGGTCTTCACCAACAATGTCATGCGCGTCTACACCAACGAGGACATCAAGGGTGTAGAGCTGAGCGGCGCCATGAAGAACGTCATCGCGCTGGGCGTCGGCATCTCCACCGGCCTCGGCTACGGCGATAACGCCCGCGCTGCCCTCATCACCCGCGGCATCGCCGAGATCGCCCGTCTGGGCGTGGCGATGGGCTGCAATGTCCACACCTTCGCAGGTCTGGCCGGCATCGGCGACCTCATCGTGACCGCCACCAGTATGCACAGCCGCAACAACCGCGCCGGTATCCTCATCGGCAAGGGCGAGACCCCGGAAAATGCCGTCAAGGAAGTCGGCATGGTGGTCGAGGGCATGAACGCCCTGCCCGCTGCGCTGGAACTGGCCGAGCGGTATCAGGTGGAAATGCCCATCGTCCAGACCGTCAACGCCATCGTCAACAAGGGTATGAGTGCGGCAGAGGCTGTCAAGTCCCTGATGGAGCGCGGCCTGAAGAACGAGCTGCCGCAGGGCTACGAAAAATAAACGAAAAGGGGCGGTATCATGCCTTCTACCTACGCACACCGCCGCTTTGGTGCGGATGTTCTGGCCCTGCTGCCGGACGGTCTGCGCGCGACGCTGGAACAGCACCGGGAGCTTTACGACATAGGTCTCCACGGGCCGGACCTGATGTTTTATTACAAGGCCCTGCAGTCGAACCCGGTGAACCGTCTGGGCAACGCCATGCACGAGCAGAAGGGCGAGGTGTTTTTCACCCGCGCCCGCACCGTGGTGGAAAATGCAACGGATAAAAGCGCCGCACTTGCTTATACGCTGGGCTTTGTCTGCCACTTCGCACTGGACAGCACCTGCCACCCTTATGTGGAGGCCTATGTCCGGGAGAGCGGTGTGGGGCACTGCGAGATCGAGACGGAGTTTGACAACGCCCTGATGCGGGAAGACGGCCTCGACCCCATAAAGTTCTTCACGGCCAGCCACATCAAACCCAGCCGGGAGCGGGCCGAGGTCATCGCGCCCTTCTACGAAGGCGTCACGGTGGACGAGACGCTGGCGGCGATGAAGGGGATGATAACGGTGCATCATCTTTTGCAGGCGGCGAACCCCGTCAAGCGCTGGGTGGTGCTGACCGGGATGCGCGTCGCGGGCAAGTATGAGTTCATGCACGGCCTTGTGGCGAATCCGCAGCCGAACCCCAAATGCGTCCAGAGCAGCCAGAAGCTCGAAGAGCTGTATAAAACGGCTGTGCCGCTGGCGGTAAGGCTCATCGAAGAGTATGCAGATGAGAAGCCGCTTGGGGCGGAGTATCAGCATACGTTTGGGGAGAACTGAGAGGAGCACCGGATGGAAAAGAGCGGCAAATTCCGCCTGACGAGCTTGGAGCGGAACTGGATCCTGTACGACGTGGGCAACTCGGCCTTTGTGCTGATGGTGGCCACCCTTATCCCTATTTTCTTCAACGCGCTGGCGGAAGCCGGGGGCCTGAGCTCGGTGGAGTATCTGGCTTACTGGGGCTATGCCAGCTCGGCTGTGACCGTCATCACGGCTGTTTTGAGCCCCATTTTGGGGACAGTGGCTGATACGAAGGGCTTCAAGAAGCCTATCTTCATACTCTGCGTTTTCGTGGGCATCGTGGGCTGCTGCGCCATGGGCGCGGCGTCGGCGTGGCTGCCGTTTCTGGTCATCTTCGTCATCGCGAAGGTGGGCTTTTCGGGCAGCCTGGTGTTCTACGACTCGATGCTCAGCGACGTGACCACCCCCGAGCGGATGGACGAGGTGTCCAGCCGGGGCTATGCGTGGGGATACATCGGCAGCTGCGTACCCTTCGTGGTCTGCCTCGGTCTTGTGCTGGGGGCGGGGAGCATCGGCATCAGCCAGATGACGGCGCTGAACCTGGCACTCCTGCTGACGGCGGCGTGGTGGCTGCTCACGACCCTGCCGCTGCTGAAAAGTTATAAACAGCTCCACTATGTGGAGGTGGAAAAGCACGCTGTCCGGCAGAGTTTTGCCCGCATCGGCCATACCCTGCGGCATCTGCCGGAGGATAAGCAGGTGTTCTGGTTTTTGCTGGCGTTCTTCTGCTACATCGACGGCGTGTACACCATTATCGACATGGCGACGGCCTACGGCACGGCGCTGGGTCTGGACACCACCGGCCTTTTGCTGGCACTTCTTGTGACCCAGATCGTGGCGTTCCCGTCGGCCCTCATCTTTGGGCGGTTGTCGAACAAGTACCCCTCAGCAAAGCTCATCCCGGTGTGCATCGCGGCCTACGCGGGCATCGCGGTGTTTGCGTTTTTCCTGACCCAGCAGTGGCAGTTCTGGGTGCTGGCCGTCATCGTGGGCATGTTCCAGGGCGGCGTGCAGGCGCTCAGCCGCTCCCACTTTGCAAAGATCATCCCGCCGGAAAAGTCGGGCGAATACTTTGGCCTCTTCGACATCTGCGGCAAGGGCGCGTCTTTCCTCGGCACCATGATCGTCAGCGTGGGAAGCCAGCTCACCGGCAGCGCCAATGTGGGTGTCGGCTCCCTCATCGTGCTGTTCATCGTGGGATTCGTGCTGTTCAGGGTGTCGTGCCGTCAGGGTGAGACAGTGTAAATCGTTTTGACCTCTGCTTTGTCTTCGGACAGGGCAGAGTTTTTTGTTTACCAGCGAGTTATGATTCACAAACCATTCATTGTGTTTTGGCGGGCAGGATGATACAATAGAGAAAAATCCAGAAAACGCAAAGGAGCAAGACCATGAAACAATATCCCGGCTACACCCTCGTCAAGCGCGAGGACTGCCCCGAACAGCAC
>OHAY01003377.1_pt1 | contig 11051 bp, 8 predicted proteins | sample 1577191 | NCBI WGS metagenome assembly OHAY01 (sample SAMEA3541504, study PRJEB24748) | human gut metagenome | biome: human gut; feature: human-associated habitat; material: faeces | place: China | collected 2012 | reverse complement strand
TCGCTGTCTACCGAATTGGGGACGCGGCACCGGGCGGCGATCGGCATGAGCGAATTGGCTGACGCTGTGGTCGTCGTGGTCAGTGAAGAAACGGGAACGATTTCCTATACGTATGGGGGCCATATTTATCGGCATATGAATCGGGAAACGCTGCGGGCAGCGCTGGAGACTTTTTTGGCACAGCCGGCAAGTGGAATTAAAGAATTATTTAAATGGAGGCCTTCGAAATGATGAATTGGGGAAGCCATTGGGTATCTAAAATCATTTGTTTGCTGCTTGCCGTCGTACTGTGGCTGTTTATTATGAACGAGCAGAATCCGATGACGGATGGGACGTATACGGTGCCGATCAGTATAGAGAACTTGAATGACGCGCTGATTGCTTCTGATGTGCCCGCTACGCTGACGGTGCGGGTAAAGGCGCCGCGGAACACGATCATGAAGCTGACTCCGACTGCGTTTCGTGCCTATGTGGATTTGGCAGATGCCAAAGAAGGCGAAATGAAGCTGCCGGTTCATTTGGAAGTGCCGGCGGGAACGGAATTGGTATCGCAGGATATTCGTCAGGCTACTGTGCTTATCGATGTGTATAGTGTAAAAGAGATTCCGCTGACGCCGCAGTTAAACGGCCGTCTGGAAGCGGGAACGGCAGTACAGCAGGTAGATTTCCAGCCGGCGGCGATCACGGTAAGCGGCGCGCAGCGCGTGATTCGGGAGATCGACAAAGCGGTGGTTACGGTGCCGATTCAAGGCAAAAAAAGCAGCTTTACATTTATGGCGGCTGCTCGGCTGCTGGATAAAAATGGGCAGGAAATCGATACGCTGACGATCGTGCCGCGGCAGGTCAATGTATCGGTGAATATGGTGCAGGATGCTGTGAAGAAAACGGTACCAGTTCATTTGGTGACATATGGAGAAGTAGCGGATCAGAATCGGTTCATGCAGGCTGTTCTCTCACCGGCGCAGGTAGAGATAAGCGGCAGCAAAGAAGCGATAGAAGCGATTCGGCATGTCAATCTCCCGCCGATTGATTTGAGCGGATTGAATAAAACGACGGAAAGAACTGTAGAAATACCGGCAATTGATGGAGTAGTGATGACTCCGAATACCATTACGGTACGGCTGGAAATCGAATAGAAAGGGGCAGTGGAATGCTGCGGATCATAAACTTGAGAACGCCTGTGACCCAAACGCTTACGCCTAAAGCGCTGGCGGCGAAAAAACTGCGGTGCAGGGAACAGGATATAGAAACGGTACAGGTTGTACGGCGTGCGATCGATGCGCGCCGGAAACCGGATATATCTTTTGTATATACGCTGCAGGTGCAGGTGCGGCATGAAAGTGATATCTGGCGGCGGTGCCAGAAAGATAAAAATATTACGCGCATGAAATTGGAAGCGCCGGAACCGATACAAAAAGGGCGTACCGAGCTGAATCATCGGCCGGTTGTAGTTGGCTTTGGGCCGGCAGGAATGATGGCCGCCTTTTATTTGGCAAAAGAAGGGTATGCGCCTATCGTTTTGGAACGAGGCTATGACGTAGATACCCGGTCGGAGCATGTAGCGGAATTCTGGCAGACGGGAAATTTTCGGCCGGAATCGAATGTGCAGTTTGGCGAAGGCGGAGCAGGCACCTTTTCCGATGGTAAACTGACGACGAGGGTAACGCATCCGCGGTTGATGGAGATCTCTTCTTTTCTGGTACAGGCTGGGGCGCCGGACGAAATATTATATCTTCATAAACCGCATGTAGGGACGGATATTCTGCGGGATGTAGTAAAAAATATCCGAAAACAGATTATTGCCTTTGGCGGTGAAGTGCGGTTTGGCTCGCAGGTGACCGATATTCAGATAGAAAACGGTGTGGTCTGCGGCGTTACGGTAAATGGAACGGAAACGATTGCCGCGGACCAGGTGCTTTTGTGCATTGGGCACAGCGCGAGAGATACCTATGAACGGCTCTATCAGCTGGGCGTGGCGATGGAAGCGAAACCATTTGCCATAGGATTGCGGATAGAGCATGACCAGCAGGTGATTAACTACAGCCAATACGGCTGTGATGCCGAATCGCTGGGACTGGGGGCGGCAGATTACAGTTTGGTTTATCATTCGCCAAGCGGAAGAACGGCCTATTCCTTCTGCATGTGTCCCGGCGGCGCGGTTATCAGCGGCTCATCGGAAGCCGGGGGAGTGGTAACCAATGGCATGAGCCTGCATGCGCGGGACAGCGGGATTGCCAACAGTGCGCTTGTAGTGAATGTCATGCCGGAAGATGTGGGCGGTTCGGCGCTGGACGGCGTAGAGTTTCAGCGCCGTTATGAACGGCTGGCGTATGAGGCTGGCGGCAGAACGTATAAGGCGCCGGCACAATTTGTAGGCGATTTTTTAGCGCATTCACAAGAATTGGCGGAAAAAAGCGGTCTCTTTTCCTATCGTCCTGGCGTAGTTATGACCGATTTGCATCAGGTATTGCCGGATTTTGTCAGTGAAACATTGGCAGAAGCACTGCCTTATTTTGGCAATCGGATAAAAGGATTTGACGACCCGATGGCCTGCCTGACCGGAGTGGAAACAAGAACGAGTGCTCCGCTGCGGATATTGCGAAATGCACAGCGCCTTTCTATAAATACGAACGGTCTGTATCCGATCGGCGAAGGCGCCGGATATGCCGGCGGGATTATGAGCGCGGCGCTGGACGGTGCGGAAAGTGCAATTGCCGTTATGAAAGAATTTAGCCCATGGGAAAAAAGGGAGGAACAATAAATGTCTAGATTATTTGGTACAGATGGAATACGCGGTGTGGTCAATGAATCGCTGACGCCGGAACTGGCCTATCATTTGGGGCGGGCTGCCGCATATTATTTCGGACGGGAGAAAGAGCACCCGGTATTTTTGATCGGCCGGGATACGCGCCGGTCCGGTACGATGCTGGAAGCGGCGCTGGCAGCCGGTATTTGTTCGGTCGGCGGCAACGTCATTCATTTAGGAATTGTGCCGACGCCGGCAGTGGCCTACTTGACTAAAAAACATCAGTATGAAGCGGGAATCATGATCTCTGCGTCGCATAATCCATTCCAGGATAATGGGATCAAGTTTTTCGATCACAATGGGTTTAAACTGCCGGATGCAACCGAAGATGAACTGGAACAGATTTTACTGCAGGACAGCCGCGGTGAATTAGACGCCCGGCCGACCGGTGCGGGAATCGGTGCGGTAGAAATTCGGCCGGAACTGCGGGATGAATATATAGACTTTATTTGTTCTACGACCGATGTTCGACTGGACGGACTGCGTATCGTCCATGACGCGGCAAATGGTTCGGCGTCTCAGGTAGGCCCGGAAATATTCCGGCGGCTGGGAGCGTCCGTCGTGTCGATCCATAATCAGCCGAATGGGATCAATATTAATGATCACTGCGGCTCAACACATATGGAAAGCTTGAAGGAAACGGTGCTGCAAACGAAAGCGCAGATTGGGATTGCCAATGACGGCGATGCGGATCGATGCCTGATCGTAGATGAATTGGGCCGGGAAATGGACGGCGACCAAATCATGTTCCTCTGTGCAAAAGATTTGAAAGAACAAGGGCGGCTGAAAAAAGATACGGTAGTTGGTACCGTGATGAGCAATATTGGTTTTCATAAAGCCGTGGCTGCCATAGGCTGCCAGACCGTGACTACCGGCGTGGGTGACCGTTATGTATTGGAACGCATGCTGCAGGACGGATACTGCCTGGGCGGCGAACAGTCGGGACACGTTATTTTCCTTGACCACAATACGACGGGCGACGGAATACTGACGGCGGTGCAGATTTTGGCGCTGCTGAAGAAAAAAGGCTGCCCATTGTCGGAATTGGCAGGAGAGATGAAAAAATATCCGCAAAAATTAGTAAACGTACGGGTTACCAGTCAGCTGGGCTGGGAAAAACACAGCCTGATCATGGCGGCTATTGCAGCGGGCGAAGCCGAACTGGGCGAGGAAGGCCGGATACTGGTGCGTGCGTCCGGTACGGAACCGCTGATTCGAGTCATGGCAGAAGGGCCGGATCAAGAGGAACTGGATCGGATCACCCAGGATATTGCGGCAGTGATTGAACGGGAAATCGGTATATAAAAAGCATAAAATATCTTCTTTCTATTGACCGATGAGAATGATTTATAATAAAATGGTAGAATGATAGAAACAGGTAACAAGAACTGTATTATATAGGAGGATATACACATGTGCGGTATAGTAGGTTATGTCGGTACTCGGCAGGCTTCAGATTTTTTGCTGGATGGGCTGTCTAAACTGGAATATAGGGGATATGATTCCGCCGGCATTGCCGTGTATGATCAGGCATCACAGAAAATAACGATTCAAAAGAAAGTGGGCCGCTTGGCGAATTTAGCAGAAGAAGTAAAAGCGCATCCGAACCATGGCTATATGGGGATCGGACATACGCGGTGGGCGACGCATGGCCGTCCGTCGGATATGAATTCCCATCCGCATAGCGATGAAAAAGGGGATTTCGTCATTGTACATAACGGTATTATTGAAAACTATCTTTCCCTGAAAGAAGAATTGCTGGCAAAAGGATATCATTTCAGCTCTGAAACGGATTCGGAAGTAGTTGCTCATTTGCTGGCAGATATGTACGATGGAAATTTTGAAAGCACCGTGCGCCGTATGCTCAAACGCATTGAAGGCTCTTATTCGCTGGTCATGATGTGCCGGATGGAACCGGATAAAATTATTTGTACTAAAAAAGACAATCCGCTGATTATCGGGCTGGGGGAAGGCGAGAACTTCATTGCTTCGGATATTCCGGCGATTATCAATTATACTCGCCGTACCTATATCATGGCAGACGGAGAAATGGCGCTCGTATATAAAGATAAAGTCTGGGTTACAGATCTGGACGGCACGCCGATCGCTAAAAAAGTATATGAAGTAAACTGGGATGCGGAAGCTGCGGAAAAAGGCGGCTACGAACATTTCATGATCAAAGAAATATATGAACAGCCGAAAGCGATTCGGGATACGATGACTTGCCGTATCAGCAAAGATGGCAAACAAGTCGTATTTGATGAACTGGCATGGACTAAAGAAGATATGGCGTCGATAGATCGGGTGCTGATTACTGCCTGCGGAACGGCATATCACGCTGGTTTGGTAGCAAAATACTATATTGAAAAAATTGCCCGGATTCCGGTAGAAGTGGACATTGCATCTGAATACCGGTATCGGGAGCCTCTCACGGATAAACGAACCTTGTGCATCGTCATCAGTCAATCGGGAGAAACGATCGATACGCTGGCAGCGCTGAAAGAGGCAAAACGATTGGGCGCCCGTACATTGGCAGTAACCAATGTTTTAGGGTCTTCCATTTCGCGGGAAGCCGATCAGGTCGTCTATACTTGGGCGGGCCCGGAGATTGCAGTTGCCTCGACAAAAGCGTATACGACGCAGTTGGTAGCATTGCTGATGCTGGCTGTATACATGGGGCAGCTTCGCGGCGTATTGGCGGCGGAAGCAGAAGAAAAAATTCTGGCAGATTTAAAAGCTGTGCCGGAACAATGCGGTGAAATTTTTGAAAGCGCCGAAGAAATTAAAGTATTTGCAGAAACATACGGCAATAAAGAAGATGCGTTTTTCCTCGGCCGGTCGCTGGACTATGCCGTTGCTATGGAAGGCGCGCTGAAGCTGAAAGAAATTTCCTACATCCATGCGGAAGCATATGCCGGCGGTGAATTAAAGCACGGAACGCTGGCGCTGATTGAAGAAGGCGTTCCTGTCATGGCTCTGGTTACCCAGGAAGATGTGCAGGATAAGATGATCAGCAACATCAAAGAAGTAAAAGCACGCGATGCTATTGTCATCGGCATCGGCATGAAAGGGGATACGGAACTGGGAAAAGAAGTGGATCATACGATCCTAATCCCTCGGACCGACCGATTTACCGCTCCGATTTTAGCGGTAATTCCGCTGCAGCTTCTGGCATACTATGCCGCTGTTGCCCGCGGTACTGATGTAGATAAACCGAGAAATCTGGCAAAGAGCGTAACAGTAGAATAAGATAAAATAAAAACTACGGTACAGATTTATTTCTGTACCGTAGTTTTTTTATGCAGAGAAAGATCACATGGTTTTGCGCTGGTTTAGTTATGGAGGACTTCTTTGGAAATACGAATAAATTCTTGAACGGCTTGGGGTCTATATTTATGAGTAAGATAATTGATGGCGGTATAATGCTCGGAAAGATGATTTTTCAATGGATAGGTAAAAAGGCGAACTTGAGAATTAGGAGAAAAGAGCGGTTTATTTCGTAAAAATATATCTGAGCACATGATGATGCCAAATCCAGCCATGCATAAAGAGATTAGGGTTCCTAAATTTTTTGTTTCCAAACGAATTAAAGGAGAGAAATTTGCTTTTCGGCAAAATTCGTCAAAGCGAGCGCCAGCCCACGTATTGGAGGCGATGCGAAGGAACGGACAATTTTTGAATACCTGGATAGAGGGTTCAGAGACTGAGAGGAGCATGTCTTTCTGCTCTGGAATATAGGTATCGATAATAGTTTCCGGAACAACTAGCTGGAACTGATCTTCCATGAGAAACTCGGAAGTGACTAAGTGCGTATGGATCGGCGGAAAACCAATGGATACGTCAATACGTCCTTCTAAAAGCGCTTCCTGCACTTCAAGAGACGTGCCTTCAAAAAGATGGATGGTTACCTGTGGAAATTCTTTATAGAAGTGCGTCGATAGATAAGGCAGCATGACTGCGCCTCTTACGTGAGTAACACCAACAGTAACTTCACTGGAACGAAAGTCTTTGATATCCTGTAATTCCCGTTCGCTTTCCCGTTGGAGTGCCAACAGCTGGCGGGCATATTTTTCAAGGCTTTTTCCGGCTGGCGTGAGCGTTAGCGGCGGTGTGCGGTCAAACAATAAGATTCCAAAGTGTTTTTCCAGCTTTTGGATATGCTGGCTCAGCGCTTGCTGGGAGATAAACAGACGTTTAGCCGCTTTAGTAAAATTCATTTCTTCCGTTACAATTAAAAAATACTCTAAATTTAATAAATTCATAGCAGATATCTCCTTTAGATTCGGCATTATATTCATTGTATCACAATAAGTATGCTACAAGTAAATGATTGTAATGAGTTTTGGTAAAGACTGTTAGACCGAAAAAGAAAGAGCGTATATCATAAAGATAAGAAGTTCCGGAAACCTTCTGAAAAATAGTAAGGCGGCAAAGGGCACGATCTTTTTGCCGGCAATATAAACATATACTGTATCAGAGTAGAGTTGATTCTTGTTTTATTGAACATTCAAGATCGTTTACTGTAAAAATACTCTCTGTCTTTATTAGATTTATACAATTTATTCTAATGTGAGATATAATATATATTACATGACAAATATATATACCCATTTTATTTGTAGGTTTATATAAGATGGGAAAGAGGGGCTTTTATGATGAATATGGAATGTAAAGCAGCAGTAGAAAAAAGAATTCATATATTGCAGGAATACATGGAAGAAAATCAACTCGACACGGTCATTATCAGCAGTCCAGAGAATGTCTATTATTGTTCTCACTTTAATCCTATTATTTTTAGCAAGCCAGCGTTCGTATGGATTCAAAAAAATAAAAAGCCGTACTTGATCGTGCATGCGATTCGCAAAGACCATGCCGTGGACGATGGGGTATTGGAGCAGGTGGCTTTGTTTGGCAAATGGGGCGGAAATACATCGCTGGGAATGGAGCCGATAGATGTTTTAGCGGCTCTGATAGGAGCGGTGCGCGGAAAAATAGGAATTGAAGGAAACCATATGACGATGAATATGGTTCGGCAATTGACGGAACGAATACATCCGGCAGATATCATTGATATTAGTCCGCAGCTGCGAAATATGCGGCTGATTAAAGACGCTTATGAAATACAGAGAATTCGGCAATCGGCTGCTATAGCGGCGGTGGGGATTGAGGCAGCAATAAAAGCGCTGGATCAAGGTGCGGCGGAAGCCCAAGCCTGTACCCAAGGGCAGTATGCAATGAGAAAATTCTGGCAGCAAGAATATCCAAAAGAGGAGATCGCAGGATTTGGAAGTCCCGGCAGTCCCATGTTGGACGGATTGAATGTGTGGTGCATGTCCAACAGTCATATTGCGTATGGATGCGATTGTCCCCGCGATTATCTGCCCCGAAAAGGAGACGTTGTGCTTCCTATGGCATGGGCAAGACTCGATGGTTATGCCGCAGAAATAGAACGGACAGTATTGGTTGGAAAAGCCAATCAAACGAAACATCGTCTATATGATGCGGTACTGGCGGCTCGGGAAGCGGTATTCTCTGTAATTCAGCCAGGAATTTCATTTGAGTTTTTGTATGAAACGGCGATAAAAGAAATGGAAAAAGCTGGATTTGGGCATATTTTGCCAGGGCGGTGCGGACATGGAATCGGACTGTCTGCGCATGAATATCCATCGCTTGCCGCAGGCAATAAACGTTTGCTGCAGCCGGGGATGATATTTACGGTAGAGCCGGGCCTCATGACTCGTGAACTGGGCGGAGTGCGTCATTCTGATACAGTATTGGTAACAACGCTGGGATATGAAGTGCTTACTGATTTTAGAAGCGATAAGATCGTAATTAAATCAGACTGATCATTTACGAGAGGATGGGACATCATCATGAATAAAACAGAACGGATTCAGGCAGCATTACAGGGACAGGAAGTAGATCGAATTCCGTATAGCTTTTGGTCGCATTTGCCGGGTATCGATTTAGATGCCGAACGATTGGCGGATTATACCTATAATTTCTATAAAGAATTGGATTTAGACTTTGTAAAAACGATGGCGAACGGTATGTTTGCGATTGAAGATTTTGGCTGTGAATGCGATTACAGCGAAGTCCTTAAAGGCGGCGTTTCCAAGCTGGTAAAAACTGTAATTGAGACGCCGGAAGACTGGGATAAGATCCAGCCTGTCGATGTAACAAAAGGTGCGTATGGCCGTGAACTCCGTTCTATCCGGCTTCTGATGGATAAAATCGGTAATGAAGCTCCTGTTATTGCTACGGAATTCTCACCGCTGACAACGGCCTGCAAAATGTCGCGGGATAAAGTTTTGGAACACATAAAGATTTGCCCGGATAAAGTAAAGCGGGCGCTGAAGGTGATTGCAGAAGTTACGGTGGCACATGCTGCAGAAGCGATAAAGATGGGCTGTGCTGGGATTTTCTTTGCATCTCAAATATCTTCTCTCGATAAAGCAACGAAAGAAATCTATAAAGAATTTGGCGTTCCTTTCGATAAAATGGTTTTGGAAAATCTTCCTAAAGAAGCTTGGTTCAATGTAGCGCATATACACGGGAACAATATCATGTTTGATTTGGTGAAGGATTATCCTGTTCAAGGAATGAGCTTCCATGTATGGGAAACAGAACCGTCGCCGGAAACGTTTTTGAAAGAAGCGCCGCATACCTGCATCGTCGGGGGTATCGAACGGAGCAGCATTACCCAGGATAATCGGCTGTCCCTGCTTAAAGATATTGCGGCAATGAAAGAACTTACCCATAAGAAACATCTGATCATGGCGCCGGGATGCGTCATTCGTTATCCGTTTAATCATGATACGATCCAAGCGTGTATTAAAGAAATCATTAAACAATAATTTTTATTAAAGGTAGATAAAATTTTTTATTACGAGAGCGCATTATCACTTGTTATATGATATAATATGTGAGCTAGATTAAATTTTGTAAATAAGAGGTGCAAAGACATGGATTTTATTACACTGTTGAACAAGGAAATGATTCCGGCCTTTGGATGTACGGAACCGATTGCGTTGGCATTTACTGCGGCGAAAGCTGCCGAAGTGTTGGGTGAGTTCCCGGAACATTTACAGGTAAACTGCAGCGGCAATATGATCAAAAATGCAAAAAGTGTAATCATTCCGAATTCCAACGGTAAAAAAGGCATTGAGTACAGCGTGATTCTCGGCGCGATCGTAAAGGGAGCGGACCGCAAGCTTGAAGTCCTGGAAGCGGTAAAAGAAGAAGATATTACACTAGCGGAAAAACTGTTTGCAGATAAATTCTGTACGGTTGATTTAGTTCCCGGAGTAGAAAATTTGTATATCACCGTAATTGCAGCGGGTAAAAATGGGGAAGCTTCTGTGACCGTAAAGAATGGTCATACTAATATTATCGAAATAAAGAAAGACGGCGAAGTGCTGTATGAAAAAACAGAAGAGGAAGAAAAGCAGGAACACTGCGATCATTTCAGCTTCGATGAAATCTACGATTTCGCTATAAATGGAAATATTGACGGCGTACGGGATATTTTAAATACAGAAATCAAATACAATTTGGCTATCGCAAAAGAAGGATTGGCGAATTCTTGGGGATCCAACATTGGCAAATTGCTGATGGAAGATGCTGGAGAAGACTTTAATAAAGTGCTGCGCGCACATGCGGCCGCTGGTTCTGATGCGCGTATGAGCGGCTGTGCACTGCCGGTAGTTATCAACTCCGGAAGCGGCAACCAGGGCATTACGGTGTCTGTGCCGATTATTTTGACGGCTCAGAAATTGAATGCATCGGAAGAGGAACTGCACCGCGCATTGGTATTTGCAAACCTGATTGGCTTGTATATGAAAGACGGTATCGGCAAACTGTCAGCATATTGCGGTGTTGTCAGCGCAGCTTCGGCCAGTGCAGCAGGGATTGCATTCCTGAATAAAGAATCGAAAGATGTGATTGCCGGCGTATTGACGAACTCCTTAGCATGTACTTCCGGTATGGTATGCGATGGGGCAAAAGCGTCCTGCGCAATTAAAATTGCTACGGCTTTGGAAGCGGCTTTGCTTGGATATAAACAAGCGAAAACGCAGAATACGTTTAAAGCCGGAGACGGTATTGTAAAGAAAACGATAGATGAAACCATTACGACGGTCGGTACGATTGGCCGCGTAGGGATGAAAGAAACGGACATCGTTATTTTAAAAGAAATGTTGAAAGACTAAGCGAGCAGATAAGAACCGGCCAGACTATTCTGGCC
>OHAY01003373.1_pt1 | contig 11062 bp, 9 predicted proteins | sample 1577191 | NCBI WGS metagenome assembly OHAY01 (sample SAMEA3541504, study PRJEB24748) | human gut metagenome | biome: human gut; feature: human-associated habitat; material: faeces | place: China | collected 2012 | reverse complement strand
CTGCCGAGGTATTGCGCGAGGCTAAGGTATTGGGCTTCTCTGACTTCCAGATTGGGCGCTTCGTATTGAAGACCAAAGATACCAACATGGAGAAGGAGGTGCTGGCTGTTCGTGCCCTGCGCAAGAAGCTGAACATTCTTCCTGCCGTAAAGCGCATCCCTACTGTGGCAAGCGAGCATCCTGACCTCACCAACTATCTCTACATGACATACGCTGTAGAGGGTTACGACATCAACTACTACAAGAACGAGAAGTCTGTCATCGTTCTCGGTTCGGGTGCTTACCGCATCGGTTCTTCCGTAGAGTTCGACTGGTGTGGCGTTCAGGCATTGAACACCATCCGCAAGGAAGGCTGGCGCTCAGTGATGATCAACTACAACCCAGAGACCGTATCTACCGACTACGATATGTGCGACCGTCTCTACTTCGATGAGCTTTCATTCGAGCGTGTACTCGATGTCATCGACCTGGAGTCACCACGTGGTGTGATTGTTTCTGTGGGTGGTCAGATTCCAAACAACCTGGCTATGAAGCTTCATCGCCAGTCTGTGCCAATCCTGGGTACCTCTCCTGTCAACATCGACCGTGCCGAGAACCGTGGTAAGTTCTCTGCCATGCTCGATAAGTTGGGTATCGACCAGCCTAAGTGGAGCGCCCTCACATCAATGGAGGATGTCCAGAAGTTCATCGACGAGGTAGGCTATCCTGTTCTCGTTCGTCCATCCTACGTTCTTTCCGGTGCAGCCATGAACGTTTGCCACGATGATGATGAGTTGCGTCGCTTCCTGGAGGCAGCTTCTGAGGTTTCTAAGGAATACCCAGTAGTTATCTCTCAGTTTATGACAGAGACCAACGAGATTGAGTTCGATGGTGTTGCCCAGAACGGTGAGATTGTAGAGTATGGTATTTCAGAGCACGTAGAGTATGCAGGCGTTCACTCTGGTGATGCCACCATGACCTTCCCTGCCCAGCAGATTTCCTTCGCTACAGCCCGTCAGATCAAGAAGATTTCACGTGCCATCGCCAAGGAGCTCAACATCTCTGGTCCTTTCAATATCCAGTACCTGGCTAAGGGTCGTGATGTAAAGGTAATCGAGTGTAACCTCCGTGCATCCCGTTCGTTCCCATTCGTGAGCAAGGTATTGAAGCGCAACTTCATCGAAACGGCTACCCGCATCATGCTCGATGCTCCATATCAGAAACCGGATAAGTCTGCTTTCGATATCGACCGTATGGGTGTGAAGGCATCCCAGTTCTCATTCGCCCGCTTGCAGAACGCCGACCCTGTTTTGGGTGTAGATATGAGCTCTACCGGTGAGGTAGGTTGTATGGGTGATACTTTCGAGGAGGCATTGCTCAACTCATTGATTGCTACCGGCTACAAGATTCCTTCAAAGGACAAGGGCATCATGCTTTCAAGCGGTGGTGCCAAGGAGAAGGCTTCTCTGCTCGATGCTGCCCAGGCGCTGGTGAAGAACGGTTACACCATCTATGCTACAGCCGGTACAGCGAAGTTCCTGAACGAGAACAACGTGAAGGCTACAGCCGTAGGATGGCCTGATGAGGAGCACAAGGATCTTCCTAACGTGATGGAGATGATTGCTAATCACAAGTTCGACCTCATCGTCAACATTCCTAAGAATCACACCAAGCGTGAGCTCACCAATGGTTACAGAATCCGTCGTGGCGCTATCGACCACAACATTCCTCTGTTCACCAATGCCCGCTTAGCTTCAGCCTTCATCGAGGCATTCTGCACATTGAGTCAGGATCAGTTGCAGATTAAGAGTTGGCAGGAGTACGAGTAATCGCACGCGGAATTAATCTTTCTCACGCAGATTACGCAGATATTTATAAAATACGCCCTGTAAGGCAAGGCACAAGTTCCAGATTGTGCCCAAGCCTTACAGGGCTTTTTTATTCTCTGCCATGAGAAAAAGAAGCCGAAATGATGGCTTTCTCATTATTTTATTGTACCTTTGCAAACAGAAAAGGAAATAATAAAGAATGATAGTTTGTATTGCAGAGAAACCAAGCGTAGCTAAAGATATTGCCCGGATTATTGGAGCAACAACTGCGCGCGACGGTTATATGGAAGGTAATGGTTACCAAGTAACCTGGACTTTCGGCCACCTTTGTGAGCTGAAAGAACCGGATGATTATACTCCAATGTGGAAACGCTGGAGCCTGTCCGCATTGCCTATGATTCCCCAGCGTTTTGGAATAAAACTGATTAACGACGAAGGAATCCGCAAGCAATTCAATACAATCGAAAGGCTTATGCAAGCCGCTGACAGTATCATCAACTGTGGTGACGCCGGACAGGAAGGTGAACTCATCCAAAGATGGGTGATGCAAAAGGCACAAGCCAAATGCCCGGTCAAGAGATTGTGGATTTCATCCATGACTGATGAAGCCATCAAGCAGGGTTTCCAGGAACTGAAAGACCAGACCGAATATCAGTCGCTCTACCTCGCAGGCCTTTCACGTGCCATTGGAGACTGGATTCTCGGCATGAATGCCACCCGACTTTATACTTTGAAATATGGTCAGAATCGACAGGTGCTCAGCATCGGTCGAGTACAGACCCCTACCCTTGCCCTCATCGTAAACCGACAGAAGGAAATCGACAATTTCGTTTCCGAACCATACTGGGTACTTGCTACCATCTATCGCGATACTCAGTTTACGGCTACCAGCGGCAAGTTTACCAGCAAGGAGGAAGGTGAAAAAGCATTCAGCACCATTGCAGGAAAACCTTTCACCGTTACAAACGTGAGCAAGAAAAAGGGAAATGAAGCTCCACCTCACCTCTACGACCTCACCTCACTTCAAGTGGATTGCAACAAGAAATTTGCTTACTCTGCTGATATTACGCTGAAACTCATCCAGAGTCTATACGAGAAGAAATACACGACTTATCCTCGTGTAGATACACAGTTTCTGACAGATGACATCTATCCGAAATGCCCACAAATACTCAACGGAGTAAGCCAGGCCAAGATCATGAGCCAGCAAAAGTACCTCCCGCTTGTCCAGCAGCTCGCCGCTACCGGAAAAAAGTTGCCAAAAAGCAAGAAGGTATTTGATAATAGTAAGGTGACCGACCACCATGCCATCATCCCAACAGGTGTTCCACCTACAGGACTCACCGATATGGAGGCAAATGTCTATGACCTTATCGCCAAACGTTTTATCAGTGTGTTCTATCCGGATTGTAAATTCTCTACGACCACCGTATTGGGCGAAGTCATCAATGAAGATGGGCCAAAACCAGAGAAAATCGAATTCAAGGTAAGCGGCAAGGAAATTCTGGAACCAGGATGGCGAGTTGTCTATGCGAAGGATGCGAAAAATGCCGATGACGATGATGCAACTGATAATGCCAACGGAAACGATGGCGGAAATAACGCCAAGAAGGAAGTGGTAGAAGAAAGAACGCTCCCTTCTTTCGTAAAAGGCGAATCGGGTGAACATACACCAACTCTCACAGAGAAATGGACCACTCCACCTAAGTATTATACAGAAGCAACCTTGCTCCGAGCAATGGAGACCGCAGGAAAATTCGTCGAGGACGAAGAACTGCGTGCGGCATTAAAGGAGAACGGAATCGGACGCCCTTCCTCACGCGCCGGCATTATAGAGACGCTCTTCAAGCGCCACTATATCAAGCGCCAACGAAAAAACTTGATGGCTACTCCTACCGGAATCGAACTCATCGACACCATCCACGAGGAACTGTTGAAAAGTTGTGAGTTGACTGGTATTTGGGAGAAAAAGCTCCGAGACATCGAGCATAAGACCTATGACCCAGCCGACTTTATCAATGGTCTGAAAGAACAAATCAACCAAATCGTCAATGACGTATTGTCTGACAACAGTGCTCGCCATGTGACGATTACAACGGAAGAGGACCTCAAGAAAAAAGAGCCAAGAAAGAAAACCGCTCCAAAGAAATCACGCAAACAGGGTGATACGGCAGAAAAAACGCCTAAAAATGGTGATACGGCAGAAAAGACAGAGGCAAAATCTCCAAATCTTCCTGCAGATGACAGTATCATCGGAAAAACTTGTCCTATCTGTGGGCAAGGAACCATTATCAAAGGAAAAACGGCATATGGTTGCAGCAACTGGAAAGGCGGTTGTCAGTTCAGATTACCATTCAGTCAGCAATAACAACTGGAGTTTATTTAAAGACATGGAACAGAAGAATAGATCTCATATCGGCTTAGCATTTTTGTCAATATTAGTAAGTAGCTTACTATTGACCGCATGCGGTATTGATAAGAATATCAAAAAGGGAGAAAAGTATCTTGCTTTAGGTGAGTATTATGATGCTGCCGACCAATTTAAGCAGGCATATACAAAAACGCCGACAAAAGAAAGAGAAAAAAGAGGGCAGCGAGCCTTAAAAATGGCGCTCTGCTATGAGAAAATCAATGCTACTCCTAAAGCTGTGGCAGCCTATAGAAATGCTATCAGATATGGACAAGCCAATATCCAGAATCGCTTAAATTATGCTCGGCAACTTCTAAAAAACGGCGATTACAAACTTGCTCAAACAGAATTTAAATCCATATTAGATTCTCTCCCAAATGAAGAAATGAGCAAAAATGGCTATGATATTTTAGCACGAAACGGACTGAAATCAGCACAAACTGCACCAGAATGGAAGAAAAAAGGGAGCAGATATACGGTGAAGAAAATGGATATTTTCAATTCCAGAAGAGCAGACTATTCACCAATGCTCTTTGGTGATGAATTTGACCAACTCTATTTTACATCTACCAGAAATGAAGCGCTTGGAGATGAACTGAGTGGTATTACAGGAACAAAAAACGGCGATATTTTCATATCTGAAAAAGATGACAAAGGAAAATGGAGCAAACCAGAAGCCATCAGTACGGGTCTGAATACGGAATATGATGAAGGAGCTTGCAGCTTTACACCTGATGGACAGGAAATGTATCTCACACAATGCACTACCGACCCGTCTTCTCCAAGATATGCACAAATAGTAACCTCCCCACGTTCCGATGCGGCTTGGGGAAAAGCCACAAAACTGGAAATTACCAAAGATACCCTCAGCAGTTTGGCACACCCTGCCATCTCTCCTGATGGAGAATGGTTGTACTTTACTTCAGACATGCCTGGAGGAATGGGTGGATTGGATATCTGGCGAGTAAGAATTACAGCTGCAGGCTTGGGAGGTGTTGAGAATTTGGGGGAACCTATCAATACTCCAGGAAATGAATCTTTCCCTACATTCAGACCCAACGGAGACCTTTACTTTAGTAGCGATGGACATGTCGGAATGGGTGGATTGGACATCTATATTGCCAAAGTGGACCCAAAAACTAAAAAATATAAGGTTTTCCATCCTGGCTATCCTCTCAATTCGGAAGGTGACGACTTTGGTATGACTTTCGAAGGTCCACACAACAGAGGCTATTTCTCCTCCAACAGAAAGGACGGAAGAGGTTTCGACCACATCTATTCTTTTGAAAACCCGGAAATTGTAACAACCATCAAAGGCTGGGTTTACGAAATGGGTGGTTATGAGTTACCGGCTTCCCAAGTAATGGTTGTCGGAAACGATGGAACATATAAGAAACTACCAGTCAAAGGTGATGGCTCATTCAGTATGGTCATCAAACCACAGGTAGATTATCTCCTGATGGCTTCTTGCAAAGGATTCCTCAATCACAAAGAAGAAATTCGAGTAGATTCTGCTAAGGAAAGTAAGGAATATACCTTACAATTCCCATTGGCTTCCATCACGGCACCGGTATTAATAGATAATATCTTCTATGATTTTGATAAGGCTACCCTTACTGCCAACAGTACAAAAGCACTGGATGAATTGGTAAACTTATTGAAAGAAAATCCAAATGTCACCATCGAACTTAGTGCGCATTGTGATTATAAAGGAAGTGCAGAATATAATAAACACCTTTCTCAACAGAGAGCACAATCGGTAGTCAACTATCTGATCCAGCACGGAATTGCCAAAGACAGACTTACCCCAATGGGTTATGGAAAAGAGCAACCTAAGACTATCAGCAAAAAGATGGCTGCTAAATATCCATGGCTCAAGGAAGGCGATAAACTGACAACGGATTTCATTCTGAAACAGAATAAAGGAAATCAGGAAATCTGCAATCAAATGAACCGTCGCACAGAGTTTATCGTACTCAGAACGACTTATGGGTTATTTGATGAAAAAGGCAACTTAAAAAATCCTCCTAAGCCTAAGAAGCAGGAGATTTCCAAAGAAGAGGAAGATTTGTTTATATTTGAATAAGAATGAAGCTAACTGGTTGCAAAGAAACAAAATATTTTTTTAATTTGCAAATGATTTTGAATTAACAAGAAAATAAATGGCAAGATGACAACAGATAGAAGCACAAAATTACCAGAGGATTTCAAAACTTATACCAAAGAACTTATGGGGGAAAACCTCTTCAATCAACTGATGAAAGGAATTGATGAGAATGCAACTGTCAGCATTCGTCTCAATCCATTCAAATGCTCTGAAGAGACGGTTTTAAACGAAGGAATAACCTCTGAAATAATTCCTTGGTGCCCTTCAACAGGCAAATATTTATCGGAACGAAAGAACTTTACTTTCGATCCTCTTTTCCATGCGGGTCTATACTACGTACAGGAAGCCTCATCCATGATTGTTGATTTAGCCATCCGACAATATGTCAAAGAACCTGTCACCATGCTGGATCTCTGTGCTGCACCAGGTGGCAAATCTACATGCGTAAGAGCAGCACTTCCAGCAGGAAGTCTTCTTTTCAGCAATGAACCCATGAAGACAAGGGCCCAAATTTTATCAGAAAACATTCAAAAGTTTGGGCATCCGGATGTTGTTGTCACCAACAATTATCCAAAAGATTACAAAAAATCAAAATTAAAATTTGATGTGATACTTGCCGATGTCCCTTGTTCGGGTGAAGGCATGTTTAGAAAAGATGAAGAAGCCATCAATGAATGGAGTAAAGCCAATGTAAATAATTGTTGGAAACTTCAACGGGAAATCGTAAGTGACATTTGGAACTGCTTAAAGCCTGGTGGAATACTGATTTATTCTACCTGCACCTTTAATGCCCATGAAGATGAGGAAAACGTAGAATGGATAAAAGAGGAACTTGGAGCTGAAATTCTTCCTCTGAATATCGAAAAAAGTTGGAATATTACCAAGAGTCTTATCAATGATGAAGCCATGTATCATTTCTTCCCTGGTATAAGCCGTGGAGAAGGATTGTTTATTGCCGTATTACGCAAAAATGGCATATATGAAGGCGATAAAAAGAAAAAGAATCTTGGCAAGAAGAACGCTAAAGGAAAGACCAAAGAACCTGTTACATTAAAAAATAACTGGTTAAGAAATAAGGATGAATGGAATTATACATTAACAGAAAATGATGTATATGCTATCAGCAAGAAATGGACAGAGGCTGTAAAAGAAGCAAACCAATCACTAAGAGTACTTCACGAAGGAATCAAAATCGGAAGTATAAAAGGTAAGGATCTGATCCCTGCACAGTCACTTGCCTTATCGACAGAATTGGATAAGACTGATATTCCACAAGTAGAACTCTCATACGAAGATGCAATCAACTATCTTCGTAAAGAAGCGATTACTTTGCCTCCTACAACACCTAAAGGATACATGATAGTAACTTATCAGAATGTCCCATTAGGTTGGATGAAAAATATAGGCAATCGTGCCAATAATCTGTACCCGCAGGAATGGAAGATTAAAAGTTCTCACATACCAGAGGGTGATAATCATATTCTGAAATGCAAATCAATATCATAGCATGCCTGGACCAAAACGGTGCGATAGGCTACAAGAACCGACTGCTCTTCCATATCAGAAAGGACATGGAAAGATTTAAGCAACTTACATTGAATCATACCATAGTCATGGGGAGGAAAACATACGAATCTCTCCCCCATGGCGCACTCCCTTTGAGACGGAACATAGTGATAACCCAACAGGAAATACAACTGGAAAACTGTGAAGTGTATCACTCATTGACAGATGCGCTTGAAAAATGTACAGACGACATCATATTCATCATAGGAGGTGAAAGTATTTATAAACAATGTATGCATCTTGCCGATAATCTGTATCTCACGATAGTAGATAAAAAAATGCCAAAAGCAGACACATATTTCCCTTCTATCAATTCAGAAAACTGGGAAATCATAGACAAAGAACAGCATAAAGAAATAGATGATGCCAAAAAAGAAATTTACTCCTTTTCTTTTATTACATTCAGAAAAAATAGAAAATAAAGAAACCACTTCACTACCGAAGCCATCACATACATCTTGCCAATACCCGTAGGATCTGCACCAACACCGAGTAGTTTTCCGCATATTCCTTCCTCTTTCGAGTTTTTCCATCTCGAAAGAGAATAAATCCCATCCCACGATACGTTCCTTCTCCGCCTTACTACCCAAAATATTCAAAGATTTTAATTAAAACATTATAGTAATTTTTTAATTATCAAAATTGAAATAACCCAATACCAGTACCATACACAGGCAGGGGCATGTGCATGATAAAAAGTAGGTTTTCAAAAGACAGCTTCAGAATTCGTTTAAAGATTAATCTTTAATAAATGTTTTAAGAATTCATCCAAACCAACAACATCAAGACCAGGAAATTCTTTCCACTTTATTATATCATAGTGATGATCTTCGGTAACTATATACCTAGCACCAGCAGTTATTGCACAATCCACAAATTTATTGTCATCCGGATCTTTTTGAATCAAATTGAAATCAAAATATACGGTTATGAATATAGTATAAGGATTACTAACAATTGCATCAATGATATATTTGGCAGTCTCTTCATTGGTCAAGAGATTTAATATTTCCTCATATTCGTTTAATATGGAGGTAGTGACGCACAAAAGATTAGTACCATCAAAAAAGCTATCCCAGATTCGACGATATGGGCTTCTTGGTGATATACTCTGTATAAGACAGTTAGTATCCAATACAATTCTTTCCATAAAACCTTACTTTTTCAACATTGTATGCAAGTCTTGATGACGTAGTTCATCAAGCTTTGCCTGATTCAGCTTCCCTGAATTCCAAAGACCTTCTAAGCAAGCATCTGCTTTTTTGCGAAAATAATCACTCAAAACAGTTTTCACTTCAGTAAGTCTTTCTTCTGAACCATCAAAGGCAAACATCTTCAACAAGTGTTGCTGAACCGGATTAAATATTGCTGTTTCCATAAACTTTATATTAAACGTTCATACTCTAATGCAAAATTACGCTTTTTCCTCGAAACCACCAAGAGAATCACAAGAAATCTGCAAGTTATCAGAAAATTAGCCTCAAGATCAGTAATCTATCCTCCCATTATAGCAAGCCCACCCCATATTGTCTCCACCTTTCCCCAGGCGGTCCCATCCCGCACAATATCTGGCGAGGGCTTTGATGCCCCGCCAACCTTAGAGCGTAGCGGTTCCGAGCACCGAGTAGGGCGGTTTCCCTCTTCTTCCCTGAGGGGAGAAGACCGAGATGAGAGGTGGAGCCTTCCTTAAGGGTAAGGAAGGACGGGTAGGTTTTCGAAAAAACTTCCTTTGGCTAAAGATTTTGCAAATGAGCGCAATGAAAGTTTGCTTTCAAATTGCCGAGTGCAGCTAATCTTATCTAAAGGGAGACGGAGGGATTCGAAAGACTCCTTCTTTAACGGTAAGGAACCTTATATCCAAGACAATACTTCAGGAAAGCGAAAAAAGCAGTTATATCATTCATTCAACTATTAATCTTTATTAAATTATTAATACTATCGCACCAATTTACGTCATAATGATGTATATTTGCAATCAGAATGATTATCATATAAACATTTTAGGCTTATGGCACAGACAGCAATGACAGTCCGTATGGACAACCAGCAGAAAGCACAGTTTGATAAACTCTGCGAACAGTTCGGTATGAGTGCGAATACCGCCATTAACATCTTTGTTAAGGCAGTAATTCGCAGTAAGAGCATTCCATTCTCCATTCAGGCAAAGAATGAAGAAGAAGATGAAGTGACTGCGAAAGCAAAGGCTGCGTTCAAGCAACTTAGAGCTAAAGCAGAAAGAGGTGAAACCCCAGATCTCACACTTGATGAAATCAATGAAGAAATCAGAGAAGTCAGACGATTAAGAAAAGAACGCAATGGTATATGCAGTCATTGATACAAACATATTTGTATCAGCCCTTATCACCCACAACTCAAATGCTTCAACAGCAAGAGTTCTTGAAAGTTTGTTCCTTCATCGTATTATACCTTTTATAATGATGACATTATAAAAGAATACGATGAAGTGCTTCATCGCGCAAAATTCAAGTTGTCAGACGACCAAATCTGCACAGTTATAGAACTTGTAAAACAAAACGGAATTGATTCGTCCCGTTTTCCTTATGCTGGCGAAATGCCAGATGAGGACGACCGAGTCTTCTACGAAGTCTGCCTGAGCAAGGAAGACTCCTTCTTAGTAACAGGAAATCTCAAACACTTTCCAAAAGAACCGCAAGTGATTACAGCAGCAGAAATGATGGAAATTCTAGACAACGAACTATAAGATGTCATTACAGTAGGTGTCGCCCTGCTTCCTTATTCTTTTTGGTAACGAATGGCGGGCATTGCTCACCATAGGAGGTGTTTATCAATTCGCAAGACTGCTATAATTTTAGATAGTCCAAATTTGTTGCTTAATAGAATGTCCTCGTATGATAACCTTCTCTTAAAATATTATTTGAAATAGTCAAACAGAAAAATTGGGAAAGCATTGAGTACAGCTACTTTGCAATCTTCGGTATTCACATACTGTTCTACTTGTGAGTTGAATATTTTGTCTTGAAGTATGTCTTCTTTAGATGCAGGCATCGTATTCTTCCCCTTACATAGATAGTTCGCTTTTCCCACATTCATTTCCTTTAAATATTCCCAATTTTGCTTAACTTCCTCCATCTCTACTTCTGTTGGCTCTCGATGATCTTTCAGTAGGATGAAATCGAAACTGTCATACGC
>OHAY01003369.1_pt1 | contig 11068 bp, 9 predicted proteins | sample 1577191 | NCBI WGS metagenome assembly OHAY01 (sample SAMEA3541504, study PRJEB24748) | human gut metagenome | biome: human gut; feature: human-associated habitat; material: faeces | place: China | collected 2012 | reverse complement strand
GGTGGAAGGAATTCTTCTCTGTCTGCCACATGATGGGCTACGACGGCGACGTTTCCCTCGAAATGGAGGACCTGACCATGACGGTTGACGCCGGTGTTCATACCTCCATCGACGCACTCCGCCAGACGATCAGCCAGTAAGACACACACAATCACACAAGCAGCTCCGCATACCCCAAGGAAGGAAGAACGAACCGAAGAAAAAAGAAAGGGTAGTGTTTGCACTATGAAAAAGAGAGTATTAGCGATGACGCTGGTCGGCACGCTGTGTACCGCCATGCTGGCGGGATGCGGCGGTCAGACCTCCGCGAACGACAAGGCAGGCGGTGATGCCGCCGCCACCGGCGACGCTTACAACGTTACCGTGATCGTAAAGCATACCGACGGACACTTCAACAAGGTTATTGCCGGTGCGCGCGCTTACGGCAACGAGCATGACAACGTAAACGTTGAGATCCAGTCTCCGACCTCGGCCACCTCGTATGATGAGCAGGTAAACATGATCGAGACTGCACTCGGCAACCCGGGCATTGATGCCGTCGTGGTCGCACCGCAACAGTCTACTTCAACCGCTACCCTTGTCGCTTCCGCGAACAAGCCGGTGCTTGCACTGGATACTGACTTCACCTCGGACAAGAAGGCTTGCTTCGTTGGCACCGGCAACGAGGACGCAGCGCTGAACGGCGGCAAGGCGGTTGCTGAGGCCTGCAAGGCACTCGGCAAGGACAAGCCGACGGCTGTTATCATCGCAGGCGTACAGGGCGACGAGACCCATGAAGCACGTCTGCGCGGCTACCGCGATGCGATCGAAGCCGCAGGCGGTCAGGTGCTCGAAGTGCAGTACACCGACACCATGCCGGACAAGGCAGCAGCCGCTATGGAGGCGGTTATCCAGAAGTACCCGAACGGCGTAGACGCAGTTCTGTCCATCGCGGATGACATGGCGCTTGCAGCTGCAAAGGTTATCAAGGATTCCGGCAACACCAATTACGCAGATACCGTTCTGTGCGGTTTTGACGGCAACCAGTCCGCCATCGAGGCAGTCAAAGCAGGTTCTCTGACCATCGACATCGCACAGATGGGCTATGACATGGGCTATAAGGCTGTGGAAGCGGCGGTAAAGGTGCTCGACGGCGATAAAGTCGATTCCTTCATCGATTCCGGCTCCAAGGTCATTGATTCCGGCAATATCGAAGACTATATTGCGGATATGAAGTCCAAGGGCCTGTGGGAGTAAAACACTGACCCGCAGACAGGATTATACTGCTTGTAACAGGGCGGACGCAGGTTCTGCACTTGCGCCCGCCCTTGCTTTATCTGCAAAAAAGTGATATATTTCTGACCAAAGAAGTGCACACACAAAAAAAGAGGGGGATTCCAATGGTTTGGACTATGGCGACGTTTATCGGTTTCACGATACTTGTTGCAGTCATTTCGTATGTAAAAACAAAGGGCGATGACCAGAGCACCGCAGACGGCTATTTTCTGGCCGGACGCGGCCTGCCGGGCTTCGTTATCGCGGGTTCGCTGCTGCTGACCAACCTGTCGGCAGAGCAGCTGGTCGGCACGAACGGACAGACTTGGAGCGTGGGCATGAGCCCGATGGCGTTCGAGATCGTAGCGGCTCCGTGCTGTATCGTGCTGGCGCTGTTTGCGGCGCCGCGTTATCTGAAAAGCGGCATTACCACCATCCCGGAGCTGATCGGTCTGCGCTATGACCGCAGCACGAAGCTGTGGTTCTCCATCGCGTACATCCTGCTGTACATTGTCGTACAGATTCCGGTTATCCTGTACTCCGGTTCGCTGGTATTTGAGAATATCTTCAACGTATCCGGTATTCTGGGCGTAACCAAGTTCCAGGCGGTCATCATCCTCTGCATCATCATCAGTATCATCGGCTCGATTTACGCCATCTTCGGCGGACTGAAAGCCGTTGCCGTATCGGATACGGTAAACGGCATCGGCCTGCTGATCGGCGGCTTTATGATCCCGTTCTTTGCGCTGAGTGTACTCGGCAAAACGGCAGGCGGTGACGGTCTGTCGGTTATCGACGGTATGCGTTTCCTGATCGAAAACCATTCGGATATGCTCAACTCTATCGCTCCGGCGGATTCTCTGCCGCCTGCGGTTCCGTGGCCGACCGTATTTACCGGTCTGTTCTTCCTCGGTCTGCAGTCCTGGTGTACGCACCAGTCGTTTATTCAGCGTGTACTTGCTGCAAAGAACCTCAAGGAAGCACAGAAGGGCGCGCTCTACTGCGCGTTTCTGAAAATTATCGGCTTTATGTATCTGGCTCTGCCGGGCGTTATCGCGTATGCGCTGTTTGAGCTGCAGGGCGATCAGGTATCCATGATGGATGAAGCATACCCGCAGCTGGTTTCGCAGGTTGTTCCGGCTCCGCTGATGGGCTTCTTCGCAGCCGTCATGCTCGGCGCGATCCTGTCCTCGTTCAACTCGGTGCTGAACTCGGTAGATACCATGTTTACCATGGATATCTACAAGGAATTCATCGACAAGGACGCTTCCGAGGACAAGCTCGTCAAGGTCGGCAAGAATGTCGGCATCATCTTCGCGGTGCTGACCACCATCGTCGGTCCGCTGATCTACTTCTTCCCGGCGGGTCTCAAGACCTTCCTGGATTCCCTCGTAATGCTGATTGCATTGCCGGTTCTGACGGCCGTATTCGGCGGCTTCTTCTTCAAGCACCTGCCGAAATACAGCGCAAAGGTCATTCTGGTACTGCATGTGGTCTGCTATGGCTCGTTCCTGCTGTTCCTCAACAGCAAGCTCCATTACCTGTACGCTGTCTTTGTTCTGCTGCCGGTTGAGCTGTTGGTTATGTTTATTTTCAATCAGCGAAACAAGGCAAAGCATCCGGAGACATGGGTGCAGAAGGACATCGGCGCTGTCGATCTTACCCCGTGGAAGTATCGCTGGGTTGCCACCGCACTGATTCTCATTTGTGTTGCAGCGGTTTACATTGCGTTCTCTCCGCTCGGCATCGGTACCTGGGGTTACAGCCAGCCGTTCTAAAATTAAAAATAAAACGGAGTGCGTTTACGCTTCGGTCTCAGTCTGTCGAAAAAGTCCAGCAAAGCTGGACTTTTTCTTGTATATGAGGTAAAAAGAAAAGGGCGAGGGAAATTATGGCAATGCCGTATGATTGGACAAGAGTGATTTGCGGGCAAAGTTCACAGGAACGTCTGTGCGAAAACCGGCTCGAGCTGCTCGGCAAAGCGGCGATGGCCCTGTTCGGAAAAGTGGACGCCGTCGAATACGACCGGAATGTCCCAGACGGAGGCGTCGCAGAACGACACGCCGCAGAGCGCGGCGAGATCGCGGTAGAGCGGGGCGAGCTGTCCGGAACTGCGGATGAGCGCGTCGCTCTCAACCCATGTTCCGCTCTGCATGAGCGGCGGCGCGACGAGCAGCAGCGGCAGACCGCAGACCAGAAGATCGCTGATGAAGATGCGCATCCGTTCGGCAGCCTCGGCAGGGGAGGCGCCGCAAAGCAGGTCGTTCGTGCCGAGCATCAGACAGAGCCCGTCTGCCGGCAGCCGGGAGCGGACCTGGCTGAGCAGGACGCGCACGGCGAAGCTGCTCGACGGGATTTCCCGGCCGTTCTCGCCGAGATTCTGGATGTCCCACGCGCTGCCGAGCCGTGAGGTCCACCGCACGCCGTCGGGATAGCGCGCGCCGCCGAAGGCGGCAGGGTCATAGCCATATGTGTTGGAGTCGCCGATGCAGATGATGCGCTTTGTCATTTAACCACCTCATTTGCGCTCATTATATCGTGTTCCCGGAATATTTGCAAGCTGTGCGCAGAAAAAAGAAAAACACGCCTTTGGCGTGTTTTTCAGACGGAAATCATATCAGTTTGCAGCGCTTGCCGCGGCGGTCAGCAGGCGGTGCAGCTCGGTGCAGTCGCTCAGCAGGGAAGCGCCTGTGCGGACGTCAACATCGTCGGTCAGCGTCAGCAGCCGCAGCCAGTATTCGGTCTGCGCCGTTTCGCGCAGCGCCTCGTTCAGGCTCTCGGCAAGGTCTCGTCGGCTGAGGGCGCAATCCGCGCACGATACTGTGGAGCCGATCGCCGCTGCGTGCTTCAGCAGCTCGGCGGACAGGTCGTCCTCGTGCCGGTGCAGCAGGCGGTGCAGCTTTACGATGCGGACAGAAAAATGCAGCGACTTTTCCAGAAGAATGCTGTTCTGAGACATAAGTAAAACCTCGTGTGTGTGATGATGGTGCGGGTAACAGGACTTGAACCTGCACGTCTGAGACACCAGAACCTAAATCTGGCGCGTCTGCCATTCCGCCATACCCGCAGAAAAAATCAAAGGCCGCGCAAAGCGCGCTCCGGCGCCCGGCGGCATGGTCTCAGTATAACCGCTCCGTCCTCTTTTGTCAATTTGCAGAGCGCTTTTTCTGTACTGTAATCAAAAAATCGGGAAAAAGGAATACCGGATATGTGGAATTTGTGCTATACTTAATCTGTATAGGCATCCGCAAGGAAAGTGCCTGTGCAATCGACAGAACGCGCGCGTTTCCGCGCGCGAATTTGGACTTCCGAACAAGGACTGGGAGCAAGCAATGAAATCTGTTCGTATACTGCCCGTGCTGATGAGCCTTCTGCTGCTTGCAGGCTGCACGATGCCGTCCGGCGACGAGCTGCTGGCGGCGCCCAAGCCGCCCGGCAATTATCAGACGCTGCAGACCAAGCTCGAAGAGCTTCTGGCATCGGGCGTCTCCTATACCACCCCGACCGCAGGGGAGAACCGTTCGTCCGTACAGCTCGTCGATCTGGACGGTGACGGCGCGGAGGAGGCCATCGTGTTCTTCCGCGGCGCGACCTCGGCGACGAGCAACGACTTCAAGGTATATATCTACAAGAAAAACGGGGATGACTATCGGTGCACCGGCTCGATCGAGGCCAAGGGAGCCGCGATCCAGTCGGTCGAATATCCGACCATCACCCCGGACGGCGGCCGCGGCATCGTGGTCACATGGCAGCTGGCCGGCAACGGAACGGGCGCGCTGACGATGTGCGACTTTGACGACAGCTGCGCGCCGCGCGTGCTGCTCGAGACCGATTACAGTGCGCTTGAGCTGACCGACATGGACGGCGACGGCGCGAAGGATCTGCTGCTGCTGACCAGCGCCTCCGGAAAGCGCGCCGCGCAGCTGTACCGCTATAAGAACGGCCGCATGAACCTGGCCGGTGAGGCGGCGATGAGCGCCGGCATCGCATCGGTCGAGCGCATGGAGGCCGGACATATCATTGACGGCCTGCCGGCAGTGTTCGCGGAGGAGAAAATGGCCTCCGGCATCGGCCTGACGACCGATATCTTTGTCTACAGCGACGGAATGCTGGTCAATCTGGCGCTCGACGGCGAGGATATCGCGAGCCGCAGCACCTACCGTCCCGTGCAGGTCTATGCGGCCGACATCAACAGCGACGGCGTGATCGAGCTGCCGCGCGCGGTGCTCATGGCGGGCTACAAGGACGCGGCGGCGCACGACGCGCTGTATATGCTCGACTGGTACGCCTACGGTCTGGGCTCAACGCCCGTACAGGTCAGCACGACCTATCAGTGCATCTCGGATGCGTGGAGTCTGCGCATCGACCAGAGCTGGCACGACCGCATCACGGCGGTCAAGTCCACGGACGGCGGCCTGAGTCTGGTTTCGTTCTACGAATACCGCGGAGCGGGACAAAGCTCGATTCCGCTGTTCAATATCTACTGCGTCACGGGTTCCTCGCGCGAGTATTACGCGGGCCGGACTGACCTCATCCAGCTTGGCCAGACGTCGCAGGCGGTCTATTTCGCGAAGATCCCGGAGGGCGCGCAGAGCGGCACGCTGAAAATCGGCGCGGAGGAGATCAGCTCGCGCTTCTCGATCGTCAAGCAGGCATGGAACAACTGAAGATAAAAGGAGGATGGTATCTATGAAACGTAAGGTACTGGTTCTGGAGGATGAAGAAAGCATCCGCTCCTTTCTGGTGCTGAATATGAAACGGGGCGGCTACGAGGTCATCGAGGCTGAAACCGGCGAGCAGGCGCTCGAAAAATATCGTGAAAATCAGGATCTCGCGGTCGCGATACTCGACGTCATGCTGCCGGGCATCGACGGCTACGAGGTCTGCCGCACGATGCGTGCAGAGGGCTATCAGGCCGGCGTGATCATGCTGACCGCGCGCACGCAGGAGGCGGACAAGGTAAACGGTCTGATGAACGGCGCGGACGACTATGTGACCAAGCCGTTTTCGAGCATCGAGCTGGTCGCGCGCGTGGACGCGCTGTACCGCCGCGTATCCGGCTCGCCGTTCTCGGAGGAGGACGTCATCAAGTCCGGTCCGTTCAAGCTCAATCTGCGCGCACGCGAGGTGCTCAAGAACGGACGCAAGATCGAGCTGACGCAGATCGAGTACGGTCTGCTCAAGGCGTTCATGCAGAACATCGGCAAGGCGCTTTCGCGCGATGAGCTGCTCGAAATGGTCTGGGGACACCACTATGTGGGCGAGCTGAAGATTGTGGATGTGAATATCCGCCGTCTGCGGATTAAAATTGAGGATTCGCCGGCGGACCCGACCCATATTGTAACGGTCCGCGGCTACGGTTATATGTGGGAGGGCTGATATAGCCAATCGCCGCACCCGCGGCGAGGGGAACGGCGGCGGTTTCGCCGCAGAAACCAAAAGGGTAGACACCTGCGGTTTCTACCCTCTTGGGACTCCCGTTTCCCTTTGTTTCATGGTCTGGCGCAGACCAGAGACCGGCGACCGCTTCGAAATTAGGGAACGGCAGTTTTTTTCTACCGTAGGGAAGCACAGTGTGCTCCCATGTCCTAACCGATATGCAGTGTCAGACAGCATACTGCTACACAGATCGGAGGGTCTGCGCAGGTGCGACATGCCCGTGTCGCGCGAATCGTTCGTCTGGATATCATGGACGGCACCTGCGAGGATAAATGGTACCGAACGCCTAAATCGTAGGTGCTGGACGGTATAACGTGCAAAAAGTTTGAGCGGCACTGCTATGCCGCTCTCTGCGTGGAGTAAACCGCATGTGTAGCAGTCAGAAAACAGCTTGAGCGGCTGAGGTTTCGTAATGGGCGGCCAACGGCCGCACCTACGGAAGATGAATAGTACGCCCGTTCCCCTATAGTCTCAGTTATGAATTATCGCCGTGCCCTCTAAGGGAAAGAGGAAGATTCACAAGAAGGAGGAAACCGCAGGTTGCTTCCTTCTTGTGCCCCGCCGGGTAGGCGAATTCCCGCGCGGCGTCAGCGCACATTCTGCCGCTTGGTAAGCGGCATCAGAAAGGTCATGCTCTATGACAAATCGCAAGCAAAAACGCAAACCGGAACCGTCTCCGAAGCCGGAGGCACCAAAGGTGCAGCACTCGCCGGGCGGCATCAAGGGCCGCTGGCTGGTGAACTCTTTGTCCTTCGTGCTCGTTATTCTGGCCGTTGTGGTTATTTTGATCTCTGTCGGCGTTTCAGGGTATTACTATGCCACCGTGCGCGACAACCTCGCATCACGCGCGGCGACCACGTCGGACACATTCCGCAAATACTTCACCGATACTTACGATCAGTTTTACACGCAGGCGGAGGCAACCGTCACCACATTTCAGGATCAGGACAAGTTTGAACAGCAGTTTCTGGACGCAAACGGCCGCATTCTGCTGTCCACCTCGGGATTATCCGGCGGCGGCGTTGCTTCGACCGAGGATGCGTCGCAGGCGCTTTCCGGTCAGAAAACCGCGGTTTTCACCGGCAGAGACCCGCTTTCCGGCGAGCGCGTGATGAGCGTCACAGCGCCGCTGCTGAGTGCGCGCGGCGATCTGGTCGGCGGCGTGCGGTATATCACCTCGCTGCGTATCGTCGAACGGCAGATCTGGATGATCGTCGGCTTCTCTCTGCTGGCGTGCCTGCTGTTCCTCATGCTGGTTGTGGCGTCGAACAGCTATTTTATCCGGTCGATCGTCGATCCGGTGCTCAAGATCAACACCATCGCCAAGGAGATCGCGGCCGGACGTTACGGCGTGCGGCTGCAGAAGACCTATGATGACGAGATCGGTGAGCTGTGCGATACCATCAATTATATGTCGGACGAGATCAGCCGCGCCGAACGCATGAAAAACGATTTCATTTCTTCGGTTTCACACGAGCTGCGTACACCGCTGACCGCCATTGGCGGCTGGAGTGAGACGTTGCTGGCCGGCGGCGGCGAGGACCCGGAGGAGGTTATGCAGGGCCTGACGATCATCCAGAAGGAGGCGGGCCGCCTGACCCGCATGGTCGAGGAGCTGCTGGACTTTGCGCGCATCGAATCCGGCCGCATGAAGCTGGAGATCGAGACGTTTGATATGTCCATCGAGCTGTATGAAGCGGTTTATATGTATGAAAACCTGCTCAAAAAGAGCGGAATCCGCTTGCTGTACGACGAAGATGTGGATGCAAACTACTACATCAACGGCGATCGCCACCGCATGAAGCAGGTGCTTTTGAATATTCTGGACAACGCCGCGAAATACGGCGGCGACGGCAAGCAGATTGATATTGACCTTAAACGTGATGGCGGCAACATCGTTGCGTCTGTGCGCGACTACGGTCAGGGTATTCCCGAAGCTGAGCTGCCGTTCGTCAAGGAGAAATTCTACAAGGGGTCATCCAAGCAGCGCGGCAGCGGCATCGGCCTTGCCGTGACAGAGGAAATCGTTTCCATGCACGGCGGCACGCTGGATATCGCGTCCGAGGTCGGCAAGGGAACGACGGTTACCGTCACCATGCCGTCCGCCAAGTCCGAGGAGGCGCTCGGCATTACCGGTGCCATTTCGAAGGCACCTGAAACCCCGTTTACCGAAGGAGAGCATTCATGACAACGCAAAAGAAAACCACCATCGGCGGTCAGGCAATCATCGAGGGTATTGTAATGAAGGGACCTAAGAAGTCCTGCACGGTCGTGCGTAAGGCGAACGGCGAGCTTGTCAGCAAGACCGAACCGACGCCGAGCCGTGCCCCGATTTGGGAAAAGCCGATTTTCCGCGGCGCGTATACGCTGTTCACCGCTATGAAGGAGGGCATGCAGGCCATCAACTACTCCGCGTCCTTCTTTGAGGACGAGGAAGCCGATGTGCCGCCGTCCAAGTTTGAACTCTGGCTGGAAAAGAAATTCGGCTCGGAGGGTCTGAACAAGATCATCCTGAGCATTTCAACTGTCATCGGCATTGCCCTGCCAATCGGCCTGTTCATCCTTCTGCCGAGCTTTCTCGGCGGTTTTGTGCCGAAAACCTGGGGTGTGCTCGCGCGCAATGTACTCGAGGGCTGCGTGCGCGTCATTCTGTTCCTGCTGTTCATGTGGTCAGTGTCGCATATGAAGGACATCCGCCGCACGTTCGAGTACCACGGCGCAGAGCACAAGACCATTTTCTGTTACGAAGCAGGCGAAGAACTGACCGTTGAAAATGTTCGCAAACAGGGAAAATACCACCCGAGATGCGGCACCAGCTTCATGTTTGTGCTGATTATCATTGCGACTATCGTTTCGTCGATCGTCTTTTCTATCATCGACATTACCAATCCGTTCCTGCGTATGCTCGCGCATTTGCTCCTGCTGCCGCTCGTTGTTGGCATAAGCTACGAGTTTAACCGCTACGCCGGCCGCTCGGAGAGCTTGCTCTCGCGTGCGCTGCGCTGGCCGGGACTGATGGTGCAGCACCTGACCGTATTCGAGCCGGACGATTCCATGATCGAGGTTGCGATCACCGCGATGAAGGCGGTCATTCCGGATGACGGCTCGGACGAGTGGTAAGCGCCATGCACTATTATTTTGCACCGATGGAAGGCGTGACCGGTGCGGTCTATCGCCGGACGCACCACGAATTTTTCTCAGGTGTGGACAAGTATTTCATGCCGTTTATCACACCGACCACGAATGAAAAGCTGACGCCGCGGCAAAAGCGCGATGTCCTGCCGGAGTACAACGAGGGCGTGCCTGCGGTTCCGCAGCTGCTCACCAAGTCTGCCGCGGACTGCATCTGGGCGGTGAATGCACTGCATGACCTCGGGTATCCCGAGGTCAATCTCAACCTTGGCTGTCCGTCCGGCACGGTGACGGCCAAGGGAAAGGGAGCCGGATTTCTCGCACATCCGGACGAGCTGGACCGGTTTTTTGACGAAGTTTTCGCAAAATGCGAGGGGATTTCGGTAAAAACCCGTCTCGGCGTGCATGAGGCAAGCGAGTTTGACAAGCTGCTCGAGATTTACAACCGCTATCCCATCACTGAGTTGACCATCCATCCGCGCGTACGGCAGGATTTCTACAAGGGCAAGGTGCGTGAGAGCGATTTTGCGGTGGCGCTTCCGCGCTGCAGCATGCCCGTGTGCTACAACGGCGATCTCATCACCGAGCGGGACGTAAGCGCCGTCAGCGAACGCTATCCCGATTTGCCGGCGGTGATGATCGGTCGTGCGCTGATCGCCGATCCGTCTCTCGTGATGCGCCTGACCGGCGGCAAGGCCGCAGATGCAAAAATGCTTGAGACCTTCCACGATACATTGTTCGTGCGCTACTGCGAAGCCTTCGGTGACAGCCGGATTGCCATGCTCCGCATGAAGGAAATCTGGTTTTACCATCTGAATCTGTTTGAAAACAGCGAAAAAACGGGCAAAGCAATTAAAAAAGCCAAAAATGCCGCAGAATTTCAGGCAGCGGCCGCAGCCGTGTTCCGCGATTGCAGGGTGCGGGCGAACGCCGTGCCGCTGTGGTTCAAACCCGCGTAAATTTAGGAGTTGACCCTGTGTGACCAAGACTATCAACGATGTTTACATGCAGCTTTTCCGCCGCTTGAAAGAGGGCGGTGACCCGATGCCGCAGCTGACCGCGCGGGAGATCACCGCCTACGCCTGCAAAGCAGACAAAAAGCAGACTGCCGGCTGGTCCCATTTCTACGTTGAGGATACGACCGTGGATTACGCCGGTCTGCTGTGCGACCGCTGTCTGGACGGCGAACCGCTTGCATACATACTCGGCGAATGGGATTTTTATGGGCTGACGTTCCAGATCG
>OHAY01003365.1_pt1 | contig 11078 bp, 5 predicted proteins | sample 1577191 | NCBI WGS metagenome assembly OHAY01 (sample SAMEA3541504, study PRJEB24748) | human gut metagenome | biome: human gut; feature: human-associated habitat; material: faeces | place: China | collected 2012 | reverse complement strand
TGCCCTTGGTCTTGGCTCAATCAAGGAAAATGCAAAAGTCACCTTCTTTAATGGATATTCGGGTAAAGTTAAAGTCAACGAGGCAGACAATGACAGACAACTTACAATCAACATCAGTACATCGGCTAAGAGTTGGGACACTTCTGATGGAGCTATTTCAAAAGGAATACTCTTTAGGTTTGATGACAGCAACGATAGTGAGTATCTGCAAGGAAAGGTCAGTCCTACATTTGATTATCTTGGAAAAAAATACCAACTTGCTGTTTGTGCAAAGCCTGTTGCTCCAGTAGTCCTTCTACAGCCAGAAGGAGGTTTCCCTGAAGACTTCTATGATGATAGTTATGAATTTCCTATTATTCCTGTATCTGTTACATTCAAATATAGTGAGTTTAAATCAAACGAATAAACTATGGAATCAATCTACAAGTTACAACAGCGTGCAGAAACCTTGCGTCGCAAGACGCAGGTAGATAGTATCTCCCCAGAGGAAGTTGGCAGCCTTCATGCCGATACTTTGGCATACCTTGCCGATATGGAGCAGAATGCTGATGGCCTTGGCATTCATCAGGTGTACAAGAGCTATGCAGCAATGAAGGCAGACAGCACGGCTCCTATAGGCAGCAATGGCAAGGCACTTCGCTTTGGCCAGCTCGTAGCCATATACGACGCAAATAATTCCACCCAGCAAGAGAGTGGAAATGTCTATGCCTTCCAAAAGGGCAATGACACAGATTCTTGGTTATTGATGGGTAATCTTGGAAGCATCTATGCCCTACAGCAACAGGTTGACCAGGAAATCATTGATCGAGCCAAAGCGGACACAACTTTGCAAGCCCATATCGACACGGAACAGACCAACCGCACAAATGGTGATGCGGAACTCTTGAAACGACTCCAGGGAACCAGCGACAACAGCAGCGCACTGAGCGACCCATTCGTCTCGCTTGGCAATCTCACAGATGGCGACACCACCAAGGAAGCCCAGCTTCAAAACAAACTTGATGCAGCATATGCCACCTCCGATAACTTCAAGTTTGTAGGTGAGATGAGGGCGCAGCTCAACGGTGTGAATATACAGGTGAGCCAGTTTGTCATTGGCTATGACCAGGAATATTGCATACAGGTGGCAAGAGGTTCCATCGCCCTCAATGCAGAAAAGCAGATAACAAGCGGAACTGTCTTTTCCGAATATACCAGAACCCACACAAAGGATGAAGGATGGACGGAATGGACACTTTGTGGTGGCAAAGCCTTGGCAGACAACATCCGTGAGAGCCTTGCCGTGGCAAATGCGGCAACCGTGAAAGCCATCACGGACAAGATTGGCGAGGCAGGCGGCATCGCCCCGCTTGACTCAAACAAGAAAGTGCCAAGCTCCCACCTCCCAGAAGAAGTCTATGATGTGGTCATGGTGTCCTACTGGGACACTCCATCTGCCTCCATCGTAAACTCATACAGATATTCATCGGAAAACAAGCAGTTGGAAAGGCTCCAGGATCTCGTGGTGGGAGAAGATGTCAAGCCGACATGGGTGAAGCAGACCATTCGTGAATCTGTCATCTATGTGGATGTCATGGGAAAGGTTCCTTACATCTGGACAGGCAACGACATGGTGCAAATAGCTCCAAAGGCAACCCCTGCAAGCATATTCAATGCCACCAACGAGGTTCCAATCACTGGCTATTACCAACTTTCCGACAGCCAGAACGAGAGCATGTCTGCCATTCATGTGGCATGGAAGGAAGGCAAGGCTGTGAGCGGTCTGATCATTTCCTTCGAGATGTCAGCGAGCATTTGGAAGACTTACCAATACGTGGGCAAGACCGTGACCGAGGCAAACTGGCTCAACACGGACAACTGGAAGGACTTTGGCTCACTCGCAGCAGGTTCCGAGACATACCTCATCATCGACAAGCTTGTGGGCAGTCCAGACGTGGGAAAATTCTGGTCTTTGGAGACCGCTGTCTCAGCCCTCCTGAAATACCAGGAGAAGACTGGTGTCATCTATGCGAAGAAGGGTCTCATCATCTCATACTCCACTGGTGAGAACAAAATGGACACCAAGCAATTCCAGGGTGAGGTGACGGATATTGGCGAAGTGGGTCTTTGGAGTGACTTTGGCGGTGGCTCTAAAATGGAGGCAAAGGATGAGCCTGAAAAGGATGGCAAGGACGCTTTCTCCACTGGAGGCGCATACAAGAACGTTCCTTCACAGATCAAGGTGGACACCGAGACCCAGGGAGTGGTCAAGCTTCAACTTGCCAATTCAGAGGGTGAGGGCATCGGTGACGAACAACAGTTCCCTGTTGGCACAGGCAGCGGTGGTGGCTCTGGTACCATTGTGAGCATCCAGTTTGAAAGCTCACCACTTTATGCCAAGGCAGGAAGCACCGTGCTCATCAAGGCAGCCATCCGAAGCATCACAACGCAAGGAGGTGGCGAGATCTACAACATGATAGAGAAAATCGTGTTGAAGGACAGGGACACAAACCAAGTCCTCGAAACCCTTTCAGTCAACAAGGCTTCGTCGGCATCGGGCGACACATACGACTTTGGCATAGACGTTAGCTCCTATTTCGTGACGGCAACCACCAAGCGTTTCCAGTTGGTGGCATACGATGACGCAGGAAACAACGGTTCGAGAAACATCAATGTCTCTGGTGTCGATGTGACCATCACAAGCGTCCAGACCCTCAACTTCACGCAGAACACCTCGCTTTCCGTCGGTGGATCCGCAAAGAGCATCCCGATGTATAAGTTTGCCAACAACGCCAGCGACAAGGGCATCAAGGCCATTGCGGAAATCTACATCAACAACCAATGGCAGGAACTTGGCTCGTCAATCATCACGGACACTTATTCGCATTCCGTCAACATAGACCCACGCAACTGTCTGGGAACTTCACTGACACATGGAGCCTATCCACTGAGAATCCATGGCGAGGATGTGGGAAGCGGTGTCATTGGCAATTACCTCCATACCTCAGTCATGGTCGTGGAGGAAGGAAACAACACTCCCATTGTAGCCACAAGATGGTACACGGACGAAATCCAAGGCAAGCGCAAGCTCTACGAGTCAATCTCCATCGACTATGCGCTATATGTGGCCAACGACAACAACCCCAAGGCTGTGATTCTTTACGATGGAACGGTACAGAACAGCAGCGTGGCGTATCGCTCGCAGACATACACGTATAACAAGCAGGTGCTTGAAAGCGTACATGATGGCTCCAAGACCATCGACGTATATGTGGAATGTGGGGATTCCGTATCACAGGCAGCATCCTTCGTGATTGACGGAAGTCTGGTCGATGTGGAGGAAGTGAGCACACAGCGAGTGTTCAACATCACCATGGACTCACGCTCGAACAGCGAGGAAGACAAGGCCATCAAGGACGGTGAGACCTCCATCAACGTGGAAGGGTCAAACTGGAGCACCAATGGCTTTGTCAAGGATTCCTTTGGTACTTCCTCCTATGGAACGGACAACGACAAGGGCATCATGTCCCTACGTATTGCTGAGGACATGAAGGCGGTGTGCGACTACAAGCCTTTTGCATCCAACAGCATTGAACAGAATGGAATGGCCATCAGCTTCACGGTCAAGGTCAAGAATGTGGAAGACAGAAACGTGAAATTGATAGACTGCCTTGGCGACAACAAGGTGGGCTTCTATCTCACTGGTGAGAAACTGGTCTTCACCTGTGATGGCGCAACGGCAACCAACCCAGATGACCTTGGAGCGCAACAGACAGCCGTGGTGTATTACGCCCAGGACACAGTGACACGCTTCGACATCGTGATAGAGCCTTCTGCCATCGCCCCATACTCTGGTATAGGAAGCATCAAGATATTCCGAAATGGTGACGAAGCTGGTGCTTGTTACTATGACGCAGGGAAGTTCACCACAAACGAACACACCATCGACTTCGACGGTACCAGTGCAGACATCTACCTGTATAAGATTACGGCATGGGCTACATACTTCAATTTCCGCCAGGCACTCAACAACTACCTTGTGGGCTTGAAGGACACCAAGGAAATGCTCAGTGAGTATGAGAAGAACCTGGTGATGGCATCGCAGACAGCTGAGGGAACGACCAAGGACCGCCCAACCATGCAAGCCTGCATGAATGCAGGGCTTTGTTGTGTCACACTCCTTAAAAATGCCGACACGGACAACATCGAGCAGAACTATCCTGGCTATCTGGACAAACTTGATGGCGACAAGAAAACCAAGGCTTACTTCGACTGGATAGTCAGGTTCCCAGACCGTCCATGGCAAGACTTCAAGGTGCTGATGGTTCCAACCGTAAACCAAGGCACGACCTCTTCACTCCGTCCTGTCAAGAACAAGAAGGGCAAGTTCAAGGGCTGCAAGGTCATCTTGCTCCATACAGAGGAAGACTTCACAGGTGAAGACTTGGAGAAATTCAAGCTATGCGAGAAGATGGCAGCCAAGGGCAAGATTCGTGTGAAGGAAGACGGCATGTGGTTCAACGTGGCGACAATCAAGGTGGACTACTCCGACTCTGGTGGCGCAAACAATGGAGCTACGATGGAACTGATGAACAAGCTCCAACGTGCCCTTGGTGAAGGTTATATGACACCAGCCCAGAACGCATACAAGGGAAGCGAGACCTTGAACACCTCCATCGACTCAGTTCCTTGCGCCCTTTTCAGAACGGACATCAACTCTGTGGATGCCACCAATGAGTCATACGCCTACTTCCATGCGAAGGCCAACTTCAACGTGGACAAGAACAACCCTTCGTTCTTTGGCTTCGAGAAGGTTGACGGCTATACGGCAGAATGCCTGAACTATGGCGACTTCAAGGAACTTGTGGCAGCCAAGGGACAAAAGCTCACGGACTTCAAGGATGAGGTGATGAAGGACACTTCCTCGCTCGTGGCAGGAAACATCTACATGCTTTCCGAGTATTGCGGCCCTTCCAACATATTCATCGAGAACGATGGAACTGGCTCCATGGTAGAGACCACGGCCGTGGCAGACCCAACGGAAACATCGAAGAGCCTTGCAGAGGTCAAGGCGGACAAAGTGACCGAATATGACTGGACGGCAGTCTATCACACCTCTGATGACAAGTACGCCAAGTATAGCGGTGGAAACTGGATGGACACCACTGGCTCCATGACCTATGACAAGGCTACGAGAAAGTGGACTGTCACTGGAAGGGTTCTCAATCCAACGACGTGCTATGAGTATCTGAAATATGATTATCTCTGTTGGTTGAAGGGCGTGGACAGCGTGGATGACATGATGAGGATTGACGAGGCGACAGGCAAGCCAGTCTGGCTTTCCTACTATGAATGCCGATACCCTGACGATGATGACTTGAATGCCCTCTATGAGTCTGGGAAGAAGGTTCCATACGACCTTTATAATTTCCTCTTGTTTACACAGCAATGTAGCAACGACCTCACAGAGGCAGATGGCGACATCACCCTTGATGGAGCAACGGTGAGCGGAACAAAGGAGAACCGTCTTGCCAAGTGGTCGCACGAGCTTCACAAGTTTGCCAACGTCCGCAGCACCTTGTGTTATGTATGCGCAAGCGATTATATCCTTGCAGTCGATCAGCGAAGCAAGAACATGATGCTGTCTTTCTACAAGGACACGGATGGAAACAAGAGAGCCTACTTCAACCACTGGTATGATGGCGATTGTGTCTGGAACTATGACAACGACTGTGGTCTCACTGTTCCTTGGGACTTGGATGCCGTAAATGACCCTAAGCATTATTACCAGGGCTGGAACAGCGTAATGTTCCAGCAGTCATACAAGGCGGCAGTCTTTTGGCTTGATGGAAATGGGGAAAGCGCAGTCACCTTGCATGACATCGCACAGGACATGCGAAATGCAGAGGCAGACGGCATGAAGATATTCTCAGCGCAAGGTTGCACCAAACTGTGGTTGACAGACCGACTCAGCAAATGGGCAAAGGTCATCTCATCGTTCGATGGCGAAAGAAAGTACATAGAGAACTCCACCGCTGGAGCCAACTATTACTATGCGGTTCATGGGCTACGTCTTGACGATCTCCCTGAGACATTCAGAAAACGCTTTGCCTATCGTGATGGATATTACCAAGTGGGCGAACTTTACCAAAACCCATTCAAGATGCGTGCCGTCGGAAGCGACATCACCATCAACATCAGAGCTGCCAAGGATGGATTCTTTGGAATAGGCGTGGATCGTGCCGACGCTTGCGTGGACAGTTGCTATTTGAAGGCTGGTGAGAGCTATACGCTCAGAAGTGGAATGACGGCAACAGGTGCAGGAACCATGCTCTACGTGTTTGGAGCGAAGAACCTTGCCTTGCTTGACCTGTCTGGTTGCACTCCAAAGGCTGAGAGCTGGGACATCTCCAACTGTGAAATGTTGCAAGAGTTGATTCTTGGTGGCGAATATTACCAACCGGTGGAAGGAAGTGGAGCCATCACCCAACTGAACCTTGGAAACAAGCCGTTCCTCACCTCCATCGACGTGAGAAATACAAGGATCACGTCAATCACTGCAACCTATTGCCCACGATTGAAGACAGTCCTTGCCAAGAACTCACTTCTTTCATCAATAGACCTCGCAGAGACCTCGCCAATCGAGACGCTGCAACTACCATCTACGATGACAAGTCTCTCTTTCAAGAACCTTCCAAGGCTTCAATATCCTGGAGGCCTCTCCTTTGATGGCCTTGATGGTGTGAGAAGTGTGCTTGTGACAAATAGCCCCAAGATCAGCAGTACCCAGTTGTTGCTCGACTGTATCAATGGTGGTGCTAACATTAAGTTCATCCGTTTGACGGACGTGAATGTATCTGGAGTATCAAGCATTCTCCAAACATTGAAGGACAGTGGAGCCGTTGGACTTGACGTGAATGGCACATCTTATGGTGAGAGCGGAAAATGCTCAGGCTTGACAGGCCGATGGATAATGACAGACTTCATCTCCAAGGAGACGCTTGAAACATTGCAAGCCTACTTCCCTGAGTTGAATGTATATAACAGCCAATACAGTGGAGTTGTCTTTGATGACACGGTGAACGACCCTCAGAACATCACCAACCTTGATAACAAAACAGGCTACGACTACAGCAACGAATATAAGGCATCCGCACATGTCCTGCAAATTTGGAATGACATGAAGCCAGTCATAGGCATCTACGACCAGGGAAGTTCCAAGATGAATTGCATTCCTCTGGATGAAAGCGACTACTCGAAGCTTGCCGACGGTCGTTCGCTTGAAAACACATACGACAAGGGTGAGTATGATGCCTTCATGTATATCGGGCGATACTGGTACAAGGGCATCAACGACTACAAGCATGACAGAAAGTACTTGTTCTATTCGAGCCTACAGACAAAGCCGATGTCAAGTGCAAGTGTCACAAAGAAAGTAAAGCTAACGGAAATCATGCTCATGGCTGGTTGTTCCGTTTGTACAGACTCCATTGACACAAACATCTACGATGATTCTGGAAACCTTAAAATAGACAGCTCATCGACGTTCGTTCGCACCAATGCGAGCTACAACGCATACAAGATGGATGTGGAAGGCATGAAGCAGGTACGTTGGCCTGGGGTGACAAGCAGCCGTATCGGTGGTGTGTTCGTCAAGGAAGATGGATCAGTCATCGACATATACAACTTGACAGGCATGGCATCAGATACAGACTTCATGGAAGGCGACTATACCTTCACATCGGTTCCAGATGGCTCAAAGTATTTCATCTTTGCCGTGAAGGTAGTCAATGCGGATGGAGAAGCACTTGCAGTTGACAGTTCTGAGTTGGAGGCTATCGAGCCTGACTGGGTGGAGCACAAGCCAGAACTTGTCGGAATCTATGAGGCAGCCATGCTCAACGGAACCCTGAGAAGCGTGACTGGTGTCGCTGCAAAGTTAGGTGACAACAACAGCAACACATACACAGGATGGACGTATGACAGCGAGGGAAACGTGCAGAACATAGACCCTACAGACATAGCCGATCTTACCTTGCACTATACCTACAAGGACTTCCAAAACTTGGCATGGCTGAGAGGTAAGGGTTATCAGATGATAGACTACGAGACCAGCAAGGATGTGGCAAACCTCTTCTATGCACTCATTGGAAACCGTGATGCACAGGCAGTGTGTGGCTATGGTCGTGGTGTTGGCTCATCAAGCAGCAATGGATGGACTAACAACTATAAGACAGGCTATTGGAACTCCATCGGAAAGGCAAACAGTCCTTGGAACAATGGCATGGGAAACAAGGTGCTCGGCATAGAGAACTTCTTGGCTTGCAACTGTGAGTGGATGGACAACGTAGGTGTGAACATCAAGAGCTTCACAAGTTTCAAGAAAAGCAAGATGGTTGCAACATCGGGTGATCCCCTGGATTGTGTCTGGCATATCTATGACCCATTCACTCAAACAGAGAGAGCCGTGCAAGGCATCAATACCAACGGCTATTGCATCGGACGTGTAAGATTTGGAAGACATGCTGATCTTGTTCCAACAAAGCTCACAAGCGACAACAGCAAGTGGAATCAGAACTACACGGACATCTATTGGTATAGCCATAGCAGCGGTCGTGTCCTGTATCGTGCCAGCAACAATGCGAGTGCGCATGGCGGTCTCGCTTATGCGAGTGCGAACTACGCTTCGTCGAACTCGAGTACGTACATCGGCGCTCGTCTCGCCTTCAAGGGAGCGATAGAGCTGAAAGCAGCGTGATGGCGGAAAAGCGTCAAAGCGTAAGGTGGAGACCTTCTAAAAAAGGTGCTCCACCTCAATTTACCGCCCATGGCGGTCGATTTTTGAAAAATTTTATGTACCTTTGCAGTCCCCAAAGGGGAGGTAGAGGGGTTCAACGGTCGTGTCCTGTATCGTGCCAACAACAATGCGAATGCAAATGGCGGTCTCGCTTATGCGAATGCGAACAACGCTTCATCGAACTCGAATACGAACATCGGCACTCGTCTCGAATTAAGAACTACCTGTCTTTAGACAGCTTCATCGCACCCATGCAATCGGCAACGTGCTTGCCCATCGTACATGCGAGAACCCTGAGCCACGGCAACAGCACAATATTGTGGAAAGCCGAAACATAAATTGGAGTCCTGAAGGCTTATGACAGATTTTAAGACATTGAACAACCTGGTTCCAGAGATTGTCACCCATGAGAATCTAAGTGAAAGCTTTGACTATTTGGTGAGAGACTTGAAGCCAGAACAAAAGGAAAGAATAAAAAAGAAAAAGGATGCCATCATCGACTACCTCCATGATCACATCACGGATGGAAGTTTTCAAATCACAGGTTTCAAGAACCTCCATGTGAAAGATGGGCCAAAGGAAAGGGACGTGCAAGCACCTCCAGTTGTGGACAGAATAGGCTGCCATGCAATTATGAGCGTCTTTGAGAAATATGTCTATCCCACAGTGATAGCGACATCTGCTGCAAGTATCAAGGGAAGGGGAATGCACTATCTCCACCACATCGTGGAAAACGACATCCATGAATGCGAGGAACACCTGTATTACTATCAATGTGACATATATCATTTCTACGACTCTATCAATCAAGATTTGATGTATGCCGATTTGAAGGAATATGTGAGCGACCCTATCATATTAAAAATCTTTTCAAACTTTGTTCATCTGCTGTCCAATGGCCTTTCAAAGGGTCTAAGAAGCTCACAATGCTTTGCAAACCTTCACCTGTCACCAATAGACCACTATATGAAGGAGATTGTGGGCGTTCGCTATTATTACAGATATTGTGATGACATAGTGATGATGTCCACTGATAAGAGAGAACTTTGGAAGTGGCGTGACATATTGCATTAAGAACTCTCTAAGCTTGGACTTCACATCAAGCCAAGTGAAGCTGTTAGGCCTGTAAGCGTTGGACTTGACTATTTGGGATATGTCCATTATGAAGACTATTCCTTGATAAGAAAACGAACAAAACAAAAAGCAGCCAGGCATCTTGCCAAGGTGAGAAGTCGCAAGCGAAGACAAGAAATCATCGGTTCGTTCAAAGGCATGGCTTGCCATGCTGACTGCAAGCATTTATTTTTCAAATTAACAAATAAACGTATGAAGAAATTCAGTGAACTGGGTATCACATATACCCCAGAGGATGGAAAGAAACGATTCCCTGGCAAGGCTGTCAGACTGAGTGCCATTGTCAACAAGGAAATCGAAATCCACGACTATGAGAAGGATGTGAAGACCTCACAAGGTGAAGGTCGTTACATCGTAAGCTTCAAGGATGCCAAGACTGGAGAATGGGCAAAGTTCTTCACGGCATCTGAGGAAATGAAACAAATCTTGGACAAAGCAAGTGACATTGAGGAGTGTTTCCCATTCACAACAGTGATTGAGAGTGAGGTCTTCGATGGAAACAAGGTAAAATACCGCTTTACTTAAACAAGGTTTGAACGGCAGTTTATTTACTTTTAAACAACAACAGAAGATGGAAAAGATTTATGGTTCTCCAATTCGTCAAGACGGATTGATGAAGGTTGGCCGAAACCGTTGGGATTTGTTCTATGGATTCGGCAAGGATGATGACAATGAAGTTGGCTGGAACTGGCGCAAGACATTTGATCATCAGCCAACTTTGGAAGAGGTGAAAGATACTATTATCACTCAGATCAATTCAAACGCTCAGAAAGCGATATTGGAGGGCTATGAGTGGAATGGTCATCAGGTGTGGCTATCTGACGAAAATCAGCGAAACTATACTTTGGCTTATGGCTTGGCCAAGGATGGTGATTTGAAGTCAATGCCGACTGTCAAACTTGGTTCTGATGACAATCCTCTTCTATACACATTCAAAGATATTGAAGAGTTGACATCCTTCACTCTTGGAGTTCAAGCACACATACAAGGTTGTCTTGAATCAGCTTGGAAGGAAAAGGAAGAAATAGACTGGTCTTTGTTCGATTAAAATCATTAAAAAAGCACTCAAACTTGCTGTTTGGGTGCTTTTTTAATTCACATTTCGTTTTTGTCAGTGGAAAACACATTTCGTTTTTGAATGCGTGCGCTTTTGGTTTTGCCGTGATTA
>OHAY01003362.1_pt1 | contig 11083 bp, 8 predicted proteins | sample 1577191 | NCBI WGS metagenome assembly OHAY01 (sample SAMEA3541504, study PRJEB24748) | human gut metagenome | biome: human gut; feature: human-associated habitat; material: faeces | place: China | collected 2012 | reverse complement strand
AAACAGTCGCGCGTTCTTCCGCGAAAGAAATTCCGGCACCGTTGACCCCTATTGCCAATGAGATGGAAATACACGGCATACCTACAGCTATTTTGCCAAGCTATCTTCCTGATGGTTTTGTGGAAACGGATTTCCAGTACAATGCGGTAACTCAGCCTGTATCTTTTTATTGTCTCTTAGGGAATGGTGATTCTTCGATTACATTACTGTATACGGTGTTTTCCGAGAATCAGGATCATTTACTATATGAAAAGGACACGGTTGATCCTGAGCAGTACGAATACAATGGCACCGTATACTATATCATGACAAACGATGGAGTTTATTTTGTGGCATGGACTGCGGGCAATATTGAATGCAATATAGTGGGCGTTGAGACTTATGATGAAATCATCAAAATCATACAATCGATAGGAGAGTAATATGCGCAAACGAGTATTGACTTCAGCAATTTCCTTCATTTTGATCTGCTCTTTATTTACATCGCTCGCTTTGGCAGCAACGCTTCGTGCCAGCAAGTATATTTCGTCATATAATGCGGTGATTTATTCTTCTGGCAACGAAATAACCGTGGATTGTTCAATCACTGGGACTGGTCGAATGAAAACACTTGGCATTAAATCAGTCAAAATTTATAGCTCCAACGGAACAAACGTTGCTACATATTCCTATACAGCGGACGGGTATGAGTATCTTATGGGAAGCAACACTGGCCGCAAAACAGCATCCGTCTCATATACGGGCGTTTCTGGCAGATCCTATTATGCGGTCGTTACGTTCTATGCCTCTGATGGAAGCGGCAGCGATTCAAGAACACATACAACCAAAACTATCACCTTATAAATCCCCCTTTGGGACATTAGGCTTAAATCAAGAAACGGACAATTGCTAAGCAACAGCAATTGTCCGTTTTTTATGCCGGAAACGTCATCAGACCGCCTGTAAAAAATTTTTTCAAATTGTGTGTCCCCATTTCGCGATATTGAGACATAAGTATAGTAAAAGGGTTAATTTCTGGCCCAACTAAAAAATAGTACGTCAATATTTGCACTAACGATGGCATCAAGTAATCAGTTAAGCTTCCTATATTCTCGAAGAAACCGTCGCAGTGCATACTTATTGAAAATGAAACACGGGGGGAGGAATATCAACAGCATATTACATCGGTCAATCCACAGAATGTACGGGTAATGTCTGTACCCTGAGCCTTCTTTACTTTATAGAACAACTTACGTACGTCAGCCGGTACCGGACTCATTCGCAAACCGTTCAGCGCACGGTCGAGCATGTGTGTCTGAATTCCAGCTTCATGAAAAGGCTTTGTCCACTCACGGACTGCCTTGTTCGGATTTTCACCAAACAACAGATTTACTTGTTCAAAACCTCCCCCGTTTGTTTCTACACGGGCAAAACACCCCATTTCAATAATGGCTGGGGCCACCTTCACCAACTGGTCTACTCGCGGTACATATTTTCCGGCACTCTGCCACATATCGCGAAAAACCAAACTAAATTTGACTTCTTTTTGTTCCATGACTAATACATGTGTGTTTTTCTAACAGATTACTGCAGTTTCTCTACTTTTATTACCTGACCCTTTCCGGCTGTCAAAATATCCACAGCCGCCTTAATGGCATCCATTGCACCGGCATCGGTAGATGCACCCGTAGCGGCCACCTTCTTTTTAGGCGCTTCTTCAGGAGCAACTTTATTTACAATGGAAATCAGAAGCTGGCTTAACCAGATAACAATGAGCAGAATTACAAAGACTGTGACCATTCCGACCACCATCAGCAATAATCCTAATTCAATGTTTTCCATTTCTCAATTAATTAGAATATACATAAAAAGGCGCTCCCTGAAAAAGGATTCAGAGAGCGTCCCAAAAGTAGAAAATTCCATAAAGAACTACTACTAAAACTCGTTAAATATTTGATATTTTATTTAGGTTATCGCCTTATTACTATCAAAATAATATTTCATCAAGCGATTTGCGTTTCTTAGTTTGCACTTCTTGTTCTTTTGCATAACCCACAGGAATCATCACTACCGGCTCCATGGAATCAGGCAGACAAAGCACTTCCCTACAAAGCGGTACATCAAAGTTGCATACCCAGCAAGTACCTAATCCTTACTCCGTTGCAGCCAGACAAAGATGCTCTACGGCTATAGCCACATCAATGTCTGCATGGTCTTTTCCGTCCGACTTACGATGCCAGGATTCCTCATGATTGGCACAAGCCACGATAATGCAGGGCACATTTTCCATCCAGTCTCTGGGGTAAACTTTTTTCAGTTGTGACAAGCGGGCCTCATCGGTGATTACGGCAAATTTCCAAGGCTGAAAATTCACGGCCGAAGGAGACAAGCGTACACATTCCAGCACATAATCCAATTTTTCTGTTTCCACCGCACGCGTTTCATAATTCCGTACGGAATGACGCATTTTTACTAAATCCAAGAAATTCATATTATTTTCATTTATAGTTTTATCTCTAAATTAAGTCCCAAAATATTCAAGCAGCGCTTCACGTCATATTGGCGGCAATAATATACGTCCAATGCCGTTTTACGGGAAAAAGGCCATCGCACTCCCGGACGATAACGGACGCGTGGCAAGGAGAAGAAAGCCTTGTCACCCACCGGCTGAAAAGCTTCCACCGAGAAATAAGGATATACCACCCAGTTTCCCGATTCATAAGCTATCCTCAAGCGTGAACGCAGCTGCGCTTCATTTGTTCCACCAATAAATGTATGTTGCCAAAGTTCCCGCCAGCCCAACTTTATATTTCGTTTGGTTCCTGAAACAATAAAGCCAGCCTGATAGCGATGTCCAATTTTCCATCCGGCAGACCCGCGGTCACGGTATTGTAACTCGTAATATCCTTTCAGCTGCAATAGCGGTAATACACGATAATTCAACCCCACATTCAACCGTTCCCGTTCCATATCCTTCAAACCGTTTTGGGTACGGGCCTGAAATGTACCTCTAAATTTCACCTTCGGATTAAGTTGCCAGTCTACCCGTACTCCCGTCCAGGTGGCAAATTCACCTTCTGGCACGGCATAAGCAGAGAATGACACCAAACACATTCCCAACACAAGTAGTAATGTTCCCCATCTATTTTGTTTTTGATTCATAAGTACCTATTCCAACTAAATTGACTGTGCAAGGTATCAAGAAAATCCTGAATTTGCAAATTCAAAGAATACCTCTTCTTCATTTCACATTTGAATCTATTCCCCAGCTCTAGATATCATCAAGCATCCTAAAAAGAAAGAGTTTAACACTTTACACCTCCCATTCGTAGTTTTTTTTCGCCTATTCATAGATTTTATTTTCGAATCAATAGACTTCTCAATAGTTTTGCACAGATTTATCAACTCATCGCCATGAAACAAAACATATTATTATTCATTCTCATCCTATTAATTTCAGGATGCAGTCAGAAAGAAATAGAACCAAGTTTCTCACTGCAAGAAGAGACTAGTTCAATTACTTTAGCCTCTGCAGCCAGTTCCCAAACTGTAATCAGTTTTACCAGTACACGGGAATGGAAAGCAAGCACTTCCAGCGAATGGCTGTTGATTTCTCCTACCTCAGGAGAAGCTGGCACTTATCAGATGGCTCTGACGGCTTCCAGTAAGAATAATAGTAAAAACTCACGTACGGCTACGGTAAATTTAGTTTCTGCTGGTTTCACCCAGTCATTTACCGTTACACAATCACCTGCAGAATATGTGGAACTGGAACAAACAACGTATTATACAGAAGTTCAAGGAGGCTCACTACAAATCAAGTTCACCACCAATCTCAGCACTGACGAACTGGCTATTTATGGCACGGCCAGCTGGCTAACACAACCAGCCAACAGTCGCACAGATCAGGCCTATGTAGTCAACCTGACCGTTCTGCCGAACGAAGATAAAAAGGAAAGAACTGCCTATCTTTATTTTTGTAAAACAAACGGCGAAGAAGAGGAAGTACTTAATAGTGTCACTATTTTACAAGAAGGCACCAGCACAAGCACATCTACTGATTATTCTGCCGACAAGACTGTACGTGTACTTCAGCGTGCCACACAGGGAAGCGGACTCCCTATCGTACTGATGGGAGATGGATTTCTGGACACTGACATTGCAAACGGGACATACGATGAGGTTATGAACAAAGCCATGGAAAACCTGTTTACAGAAGAACCGCTGAAATCGCTGCAAAGCTATTTCAACGTATATTCCGTAACGGCAGTCTCCCGCAGTAACAGATTTGATGGTTACAATACGGCTTTCCAATGCCAAATGGAAGGAGGAATGAGTACCTTGATAACCGGAAACGATGAAAATGTAATAGACTATATACAATGTGTAGAAGGGATTGATGTGTCCGAAACACTGGCTGTAGTCGTACTAAATTCTCCCTCGTATGCCGGAACGACCTACTTCGGCTACTACAGCGAGAACCAGGTAACCGAATTAGCCATAGCCTACTGTCCGATTATCTATAACCTTGAAAACGATAGCTTCAGGCAAGTATTGGTACACGAGGCAGTGGGACATGGATTCGCCAAGTTAGAAGATGAATACAGCTACGAAGAAAACGGAAAGATGCCTTCGGATGAAATAAACGACGTAAAAGTGCTGCAAAGCTATGGATGGGCACAAAATGTGGATTTCACTCAGGATGAAAATACCATTTTATGGTCATCTTTTCTGAAAGACAGCCGCTATAGTTCAGAAGGTATCGACATTTATGAAGGAGGCTGTACCTACATGAGCGGTGTGTATCGTCCTACGGAAGATAGTATGATGAATACCAATACATGTGGATTTAATGCACCGTCACGGAAAGCCATCTACGACATGGTGATGAGAAGAGGAGAAAACCGGGAAACCACCTACGAAGAGTTTGCGGACTTTGATAGCCAGAATGTTTCACAGACACAAACCCTTACCCGGACTTCGAATGCCATCAGCCGCCCGTTTACACGTCCGCACTTCGTCCACAAATCCATTAATAAATAAAGCCTCAAAAGCCAAGAAGGAAATAAATGAATTGACCGAATATATCTACGTTTCTACTGGCTGAGACGTACGTTTCTCTATCGGAAAACCTACGTTTCGCGTAAAGGAAACCTACGTTTCCCGACAGAGAGACATAAAAATTACTTCGGCAAAACAATAATCACATAAGGATATTTAAGAAAGACCTGTTATAAATAATAATCAGAAGTAATTTACTTCAAACAAAAACGCCCTGAGTCTGTGACAGATACAGGGCGTTACTTTTTATTTTTCGTTTTTATTTTTATCCAGCCATCAGCAAGACAAGCAGCTGAGCCGTCAGGATACGCAAAAACATGGTCAACGGATAAACGGTTGAGTAACCTACAGCTGGCGCATCATTTCCTGCAATCTGATTAGCGTATGCCAAAGCAGGAGGGTCAGTATTACTACCGGCAATCAAACCCATCAACGTGAAATAGTTCACCCGATGATGCCAGCGTGCAACAATACCGGTAATTACCAACGGTATGAAAGTAATCAGGAAACCGAGTCCCACATACAACACGCCATCACCTTCGACTACCATCTGCACAAAGTTCTCGCCAGCCTTAATTCCCACACTCGCCAAGAAGAGCACCAGTCCCACTTCACGAAGCATCAGATTGGCACTCATTGTGGTGTAGGTTACCAGTTTCACTTTATGTCCGAAACGTCCAATCAAAATAGAGATAATCAGCGGACCACCAGCCAAACCCAGTTTTACCGGAGTCGGCATACCCGGAATGGCAATAGGCAAACTTCCGAAAAGGATACCGCAAAGAATACCGACAAAAATAGTTACGATGTTCGGATGGTCCAGACGACGCAACTGGTTACCCAGCAAGTTGGCCACACGTTCGATAGCATCCTGCGGGCCTACCACCATCACACGGTCGCCCACCTGTAAGCGAAGCTGACGGGCTGCAAACAAGTCCATACCCGAACGATTGACACGTGTCACGTTAACTCCATACATACTGCTGAAATGAAGTTCTCCCAGCGTTTTTCCGTTGATATTCGGCTGTGTCACCAAAATACGGCGAGACACCATCGGTTTGTCCTGCTGGTTAGTGGCATCCCAGTCCTGTTCGATTTTCGGACCGATGAAGGCCATGATAGCTTCTGAGTCATCTTCCGCACAAACCAGGAACATACGGTCACCCAGACGAAGCACCGTATTGGCATTCGGCGTAATCATGTGGCCGTCCTGAATAATACGCGTACATACAAAGTCACGTGCCAGGAAGTTCTGTACCTGTGACAAGGTCTTACCGCTCAGCGCCTCATTCTGCACCTTCAGTGAGATAGTATAAGGCTTCATGTGAGGATTGGCTTCTTCTTCTTTCTGAATCTCGTCACTATCACGCTGCACATCTACCCGGCAGATATAACGGATAATAATCATGGAAAGAATGATACCCATCACACCCAACGGATAAGCACAGGCATATCCCATGGCAATTTCAGGACCCTGATAGTGCAACTGCTGCAAAGCTTCATTTGCCGCACCAAGCCCCGGAGTATTGGTAACCGCTCCACACAGGATACCTACCATCATCGGAATGTCTACTCTACCCTGCAAAGCAAAGTACAGAATCAATGCTACGGCAATGTTCAGGAATACAATTCCCACTGCCAGCAGGTTTAATGTAATACCTCCCCGTTTAAAAGAAGAAAAGAATGAAGGACCGACCTGAAGTCCGATACAGAAGACAAAAAGAATCAGTCCGAAGTCTTGCACGAAAGAAAGGATGGCAGGATTTCCAGTAAAACCGAAGTGTCCAGCCAAGATTCCCACGAACAAGACGAATGTAACTCCCAGCGATATGCCGAAGAATTTAATTTTTCCCAACAGTACCCCCGCCGCAATTACAAAGGCATACAATGCCACTATATGCGCTATCGAGTTGGGATTCGTCAATAAATCTTGTAGCCAGTTCATAGATATTAAATTAGTTTATTCAGGAGGCAAATGTAACCAATTAAAAATAATAGGGCAAACTTTTCTTTCTTTTTTCATCCCAACCTTCTTTCTGATGTATTCCATACACTCTTTTCCTGTCCAAAAGCCCTCAGCCCCCCTTGCACACGTTTAATGTTTTTAGCTTTCTATAGCTATAAAAAAGGGGTAATGTGGAATAAACAAGCGGAAAATTTGTATATTTGCCCATGCAGGCTACAACCTGTGTGATAATTTTAAATCTGAATATCAACCCAAAAACACTAATTCACTATGGCAGATAGTAAAGAAAAACTCTTTTCAGATTTTTCGCCCGTGTCCACACAAGAATGGATGGACAAGATTACGGTAGATTTGAAAGGAGCCGATTTTGAGAAGAAGTTGGTATGGAAAACCAACGAAGGTTTCAAAGTGAAACCATTCTACCGTCAGGAAGATTTGGAAGGATTGAAAACCACAGAGGGACTTCCCGGACAATATCCCTACATCAGAGGCATCAAGAAAGACGACAACACCTGGTTTATCCGTCAGGACATTAACGTAAACGATGCGGCTGAAGCCAACGCCAAAGCCCTTGATATATTAAATAAAGGTGTAGACTCACTCGGATTCCATATCAAAGCCAAAGAACTCAATGCAGAATACCTCGATACTTTGCTGAAAGACATCTGCTGCGAATGTGTGGAACTGAACTTCTCTACCTGCCAGCGTCACACGCTGCAACTGGCACAACTGCTGGTAGCCTATTTCCAGAAAAAAGGATATGCACCTGAAAAGCTGAAAGGCTCGCTCAATTTCGACCCTATCAGCAAAATGATGCAAAAAGGAAAAGACGTAAGCGCTGTCATTGCCACAGGGAAGGAACTGGTGGAAACACTGGCTGCATACCCGCATTTCCGTTGCATTGCCGTGAACTCTGTACAGTTGAACAACGCCGGAGCCTACATTTATCAGGAATTAGGATACGCACTGGCATGGGGAAATGAATACCTCAACCAGCTGGTAGAAGCAGGCGTTCCTGCCGCACTGGCTGCCAAGAAAATAAAATTTAACTTTGGTATCAGTTCCAACTATTTCATGGAAATTGCCAAATTCCGTGCCGCACGTATGCTGTGGGCTGACATCGTAAAACAATACGCACCAAAATGCCTGCGCACGGACTGCAAGAATACGGGAGCCGACGGCACTTGCTATTGTGCCTGCAAGATGGTAGCCCATGCAGAGACATCCAATTTCAACCTTACTTTGTTCGATGCACACGTGAATTTGCTCCGTACGCAAACTGAGGCCATGAGTGCTGCCATTGCCGGAGTCAACTCCATCACGGTATCTCCATTCGACAAAGCTTATCAGACACCGGACGATTTCTCTGAAAGAATTGCCCGCAACCAGCAGTTGCTGTTGAAAGAAGAATCACACCTGAACCGTATCGTTGATCCGGCTGCAGGTTCTTATTATATTGAAAATCTGACTGTAGCCATTGCCAAACAGGCTTGGGACCTCTTCCTTTCTGTAGAAGAAGCAGGAGGTATGTTGCAGGCTGTCAAGGCTGGAAGCATTCAGGAAGCTGTAAACCAAAGCAACAAAGCCCGTCATGAAGCGGTTTCCAAACGTAAAGAAATCCTGTTGGGAACTAACCAGTATCCGAATTTCAATGAACTGGCAGGAGACAAACGTCCGCTGGATGGATGCAAGAAATGCGGTTGCGGTGGAGAAGCACACGAAGAAGAAGGCACTCTGGCCAAACTGGAAACCGCACGTGCAGCCAGCGAATTCGAAGCTCTCCGTCTGGAGACTGAAAATTCAGGCAAACGTCCGAAAGCTTTCATGCTGACCATCGGTAACCTGGCCATGCGTCAGGCTCGTGCACAGTTCTCATGCAACTTCCTGGCTTGTGCAGGCTACCAGGTAATTGACAACTTAGGATTTGCCAGCGTAGAAGAAGGAATTGAAGCTGCCATGAAAGCACAGGCAGACATCGTGGTAATCTGCTCCAGCGATGATGAATATGCAGAATATGCTATCCCGGCCTTCAAGGCACTCAACGGACGCGCTATGTTTATCGTAGCCGGCGCTCCGGCCTGCATGGAAGAACTGAAAGCTGCCGGCATTGAAAACTTCATTCATGTGCGTTGCAACGTACTGGAAACCTTACGCGAATACAACAGCAAACTCTTATCCTGAATTGAACTATGAGACAGAATTTCAAACAAATCGATATATTTGCCGGTTTCCATCCGCAGAATGGCATGGAATGGCAGAAAGAAAATGGCATCACTGCCAACTGGAAAACGCCTGAACAGATTCAGGTGAAACCTGTATACACGAAAGAAGACCTGGAGGGTATGGAACACCTGAACTATGCAGCCGGTATTCCTCCTTATCTTCGTGGCCCATACTCTATGATGTACACCTTCCGCCCGTGGACTATCCGTCAGTATGCTGGATTCTCTACCGCCGAAGAGTCAAACGCATTCTACCGTCGTAACTTGGCTTCCGGTCAGAAAGGATTGTCAGTAGCTTTCGACCTTCCGACACACCGTGGATACGACCCTGACCATCCGCGTGTAGTGGGCGACGTAGGTAAAGCCGGAGTATCTATCTGTTCACTGGAAAACATGAAAGTGCTTTTCGACGGTATTCCATTGAACAAAATGTCTGTTTCCATGACCATGAACGGTGCGGTACTTCCTGTCATGGCATTCTATATCAATGCCGGACTGGAACAGGGTGCCAAACTGGAAGAAATGGCCGGAACCATCCAGAACGATATTCTGAAAGAGTTCATGGTGCGTAACACCTATATTTATCCGCCTGCCTTCTCCATGAAGATTATTTCTGACATCTTCGAATATACTTCTCAGAAGATGCCGAAATTCAACTCTATCTCTATTTCGGGATACCACATGCAAGAAGCGGGGGCCACTGCCGACATTGAACTGGCTTATACACTGGCCGACGGATTGGAATACCTTCGTGCGGGAGTGGCTGCCGGCATTGATATTGACGCTTTTGCTCCGCGTCTGTCGTTCTTCTGGGCTATTGGTATGAACCATTTCATGGAAATAGCCAAGATGCGTGCCGCACGTATGCTGTGGGCCAAGATTGTAAAACAGTTCAATCCGAAGAACCCGAAATCACTGGCACTGCGTACACACTCACAGACTTCTGGATGGTCACTGACTGAACAGGATCCGTTCAACAACGTAGGACGTACCTGTATTGAAGCCATGGCTGCCGCATTGGGACATACGCAGTCACTGCATACCAACGCATTGGACGAAGCGATTGCCCTTCCGACCGACTTCTCGGCACGTATTGCACGTAATACTCAGATTTATATTCAGGAAGAAACGCAGATTTGTAAGAATGTAGACCCGTGGGGCGGTTCTTACTACGTAGAAGCATTGACCAACGAACTGGCTCACAAGGCTTGGGAACACATTCAGGAAATCGAAAAACTGGGCGGTATGGCCAAAGCTATCGAAACTGGTATTCCGAAGATGCGTATCGAAGAAGCTGCTGCACGTACTCAGGCTCGTATCGACTCGGGTGAACAGACTATTGTGGGTACAAACAAGTATCGTCTGGAAAAAGAAGACCCGATTGATATTCTGGAAGTGGACAACACTGCCGTACGTCAGGAACAGATTGAGAACCTGCGCCGTCTGAAAGAAGGACGTAACCAGGCTGAAGTGGACAAAGCATTGGAAGCTATTACCGAATGCGTACGCACTGGCAAGGGCAACTTGCTGGAACTGGCCGTAGAAGCCGCTCGCGTACGTGCCACACTGGGAGAAATATCTGACGCCTGCGAAAAAGTCGTAGGACGTTATAAAGCAATTATCAGAACAATATCAGGCGTGTATTCATCAGAAAGTAAAAAGGATGCAGATTTCGCACGGGCTTGCGAACTGACCGAAGAATTTGCGAAGAAAGAAGGCCGTCGTCCGCGTGTCATGATTGCCAAGATGGGACAGGACGGACACGACCGTGGTGCCAAGGTAGTAGCTACCGGATTTGCGGACTGTGGTTTCGACGTGGATATGGGACCGTTGTTCCAGACTCCGGAAGAAGCCG
>OHAY01003361.1_pt1 | contig 11083 bp, 8 predicted proteins | sample 1577191 | NCBI WGS metagenome assembly OHAY01 (sample SAMEA3541504, study PRJEB24748) | human gut metagenome | biome: human gut; feature: human-associated habitat; material: faeces | place: China | collected 2012 | reverse complement strand
TGTTGACAATCTATGATAAAGGAGAAATCTCTAATATCTCTGATGAGTTTATCAGTTTTTTGCTTGATAAACGTGAAAATGGATAATACGCAGAATAAGTATCATTGTCTTTCAGTATTATCTGATGCAGAAAGGTTTTTCTCCATACCTCTTGTTTTGAGTAACTGCACTAACTCTTGGGGTGTGGAATATGTTTTTATAAACGGAATTCTTGTTGTCATATACCTATAAAAACAAAAACGACCCGCACATAAAATATTCAAGTCAATCATTTGTAATGATAAAGAATTGAAGATGTATGTATCCCTTGCATCAAGTTATTACTCCATTATAGTTTCTTTTATCTATTGCAATACGGCATCAGATCAATACGACAGTACGACAATGGTTAAGTAAATCTATAAGTCAGCAGTGTCTCATGGCTATAAATGCTTATCGCATTCGTGTCATTTTGATATAGAACATAGCTTGATGCTCCATGAAAAACAATGATTGATTTTACTATTTATTTGTGTCTACAAAGACACAGCAAGGTATGTTTTGAGTAACTCAAACCTTTCGGGTTACTCTCAAAAGACCTTTCCCTAATCGGGGTGATAGCCCTCCAAAGTCGGGTTACCTTGTTCCAATCTTTGATATTATATGGCTAACACATTTAGTTCGCTTTCGCACACCTTTTCTCGTCATAGCAAGGCTCAAGAAAGCTTAGTTTTGCTCATCTGGCTTAACGAAAAGGTTGTACTCATTATTGCTCTATTTTTAGAGTATCGAATAAAATAAGTATAACACAAATAAAGTATTAACTATGATTTATGGTTACATTCGTGTCAGCAGTGATAAACAGACTGTTGAAAATCAACGCTTCGAAATTAACAATTTCTGCATGCAAAACAATCTTTCTATCGATGGTTGGATAGAAGAAACTATCAGTGGTACAAAGGCGTACAACAAGCGTGAGCTTGGCAAACTATTGAAGCGAGTAAACAAAGACGATCTCATTATTTGTGCTGAATTGTCACGTCTCGGGCGAAACCTCTTTATGATTATGGAGATACTTAATATCTGCATGACTAAGGAGTGTCGTGTCTGGACTATCAAGGACAATTACCGACTCGGCGATGATATTCAAAGCAAAGTGCTTGCTTTTGCCTTTGGACTTTCCGCAGAAATAGAGCGTAACCTTATCAGCCAACGCACAAAGGAGGCTTTGGCAAGAAAAAAAGCAGAGGGCGTTACGCTCGGTCGACCAAAGGGAAGAAAGAGTTCTCCTGAAAAGTATAAGCTTTACGGAAAAGCAACTCTTATCAAAGAACTTCTTAAAGCAAATGTTTCCAAGCGAAAGATTGCGAAGTTGTGCAAGGTTGACCGAAATACACTTGACAGATATATTAAGCTCTTTTTGACAGAAGAGAAATGAGCGATTCTGCGAGGCAGGGACATCAAGAGATATGGGTATAACTGGGCAAATCTGTGGCTAATCAATACCCACAATGGTATTCGTGGCAAGTTGGAACGTGTACATATAGAAGATTATCCTGCTATAAAGGCACATCTTGACCAATATTGGGATAGAATATCGAAACGTGCTGATAAGGGTGATACTCCGTATAACCTACGCAATTGCGCTTATTTGGAGGATTTTTCTAAGCCAAAAATTTTATGGAAACGAGTTGGCTCAATACTTAGATTCTGCTACAATGACAATGAGGCTTTAGGATTAGACAGTACATGTTTTGCAATAGGAAATAACATAGAATTCGTTTGCTGTGTTTTAAATACTCCAATGGGACACTATTTACTAAAAGATGCCCCTAAAACAGGTACAGGTGATCTGCTAATAAGTGTGCAAGCTGTTGAGCCTTTAAAGATGCCTTCAGTGTCGCATGAACTTAACAAGGAATTTAAAAGGTTATTAGAAATTATGAGTACAAATAGCTCTAATGACATAGAAAACGAGATAAGCCAAAAGATATTTAATCTTTATGGCTTATCTTGTGAGGAGCAGAGATATATTGATGAGAATTTCACTTAATCTCAATATATCCAATAGATATTCGTTCTTCTTTAGAAAGCCCATATAGTTCAAAAAGCCGTTCGTCTATAAGAATGGCTTTTTCTTTTTTATAATCATTTTGAATATCAGTGACCAACGATTTGAATATTTCATTTTCTTTATCACTAACTTTCAGAACAGGGATTTTATCAAAGAATATCTTTCTAAGTTCTCGTGTACCACCTTGCAGTTCTGGAAATTTATCAAGAAAGCAAAATTTGAAAATTGAAGAATTCAAAAATGCTGTCAAATATGCTATATGCTTTCCTGTAATCATAAATGATTTGTCATTTTGCAGAAAGTTCTTTTCATCAAAATAGAAAGGAATATATTTGGTCATATTTGGATACATGATTTTTGGCTTAGAAAAATCCTCCTAATGATTAACTATAAAGCAAATTTCTTCGTCATCTAATCCATATTGTTTGCAGACCATGTCATCTATTTTTCCGTCTATTGTCGTATCAAGGTTTGAACATATCTGATTTACCAATTGTTCTATCCCTATATTTATTGGTGCAATAGGAATTTGCTCGATAGTATATTTTAGCCATCTATTTGTTCCAACTCCAGATGTTGTACCTATACAATGCTTGAAATACCATGTAATTAATTTGGAGTTCAACAACCCCAAAATATGAAGAACATGTTCTCCTGTTAAGAAGAAAACTGTATTCACGGACATAACGTTTTGGGCATAAGAAAACTTTGGCTCATCAGACAATTCGATCCATACAATTTGTTGTTTAGAAAAATCCTCCCAATAACTGATGCTATCTTGGGTTTCAAACCACTTATTATTGGTCTTCTTTCTCGCTTTTATTTTCTCTCCATTTACGATGTGAGACTTCCCCGTTTGCTCTAGACGTTCAATACCGAATCCTAAAAGATAATTTTTAACGGCAGGATACTTCTCTATATCATAATGGCGAGAAGGAAAAGTTGCAATTAGATACAATCCAGTCCAGTTATATCCATACCTCTTGATGTCCCTGCCTCGCAGAATCGGTCGAATAAGTTCAGCCGTTCTTGTACGCTCGTCTTCGCTTTGGCAGTTAGATAAGATTTCGTCTCTTTTTTCTGTATTGATGATGAAAGCATCGTTGTAGCCAGTCTTGATACCATAGTTGATTTGGATATTCCAGTCCTTCAAAGGAGTCCCCACAGCTTCTATTTTGCGCTTGATACTCTGCTCGATAGGAGAAAGTATCACCCAAGAGTCAGAGTTTGAGAACTCGCACTCCGACCCGCTTTGCTGCACGAAAACGCTCAAATTCTTTACGCTATCTTTGTTCTGCTTATTGGTAACTGCGCATAGAGTCTTGTGCTCGTTTACTGCTTTAGCAAAGAGCAGAATATTGGTATCAACAGTTGCGCTCTCAAAGATTTTGACTCCGGCAAAGTCTATGAGTAGCAGAGGGTTCGTATTCTTGGCAAAGAATTCACGCGTCTTCTCACCATATCCTGCACGCATCCATTTATTGGATGTGATATAGCAAAGATGTCCATTGGGCTTAAGCAACTGATAGCCACGTTCGTAGAACAGGCAATAAATATCACCTGTACGTGCGTATGTCTTATAATTGCAATCTGCATACAACTTGGCTAATTTGCCGCCATCATTTTGAAGCTGAATATATGGTGGATTACCAATCACAATATCAAATCCATCATTCACTCCGAACATCCAGGCAGGGTCGAAGAACTCTGCAACTGCATTTTGGTCGTATGGATTCCATGCAGCAAGTTGCTTTGCGTCCTCAGGAGCAAAGTCGTTGTCTTCAGCCAACAATTTAGCCAATTTCTCACGTAGTTGTTTGTCTTTCTCTCGCAATGTACTTTTGCGATAAGCGGTTTTAGCAGAGAAATGCTCATGACGTATTTCTGTCAGTTCTTTCTTTGTCGGCTCGATTTCAGGATTCTCGAACAGATTGTGTGAGACTTGTTTCTTCTTTGCAATCAATGAATTGGCTGCCACAAACTTTGTTTCAAGATTTGGCAATGTAGGAATACCAAAGTTCGGCTTCGTGGCATCTTTCTCACAATTGCAGATAAGAGAAATAAAGAAGCGAAGTTTTGTAATCTGCGCTGCTATACTTTGAATATCACTGCCATATATGCAATTTTCAATGATAGCTAACTTCATTTCATAGATATTCTCGTTAGGAGTGATATGACAAAGAATCTCTATCATTCTGTTAAGCAAGCCCATAGGAAATGCTCCTGATCCACATGCAGGGTCAAGTATCTTGATTGTCTTTAATTTGTCTGCAATGGTTTTATAATCATCCTCTTTTGTTTTGTCATACACAAACTCAGGAGAGAAGAGCGAATGCACAAATGCCGTATTGCCCAAGTATGAGATAAGGCTTTCGTCCACCATATAGTTCACAATCTCGCGAGGCGTATAGAAAGAACCACTTTGATTACGGGCCGTTTCTTTCGTCTCAGGGTTGTATGCACCCAAAAGGTTCTCAAACACCTTACCAAGCAATTCTGGGTCGAGTGCCACTTGCTGTTCCTCAGGGGAGTTCTCTTCTATAGTGAAATTGTATCGGCTTAGTATGGAGATAAGTCCTCGTTCTGGTTCAAAGAACAGAACGTTTGGCACAACCGCACGATTGCGATAGCGTCCATCGGCAAATTTCTTGTCGTTACGGCTGAAACCATCATAGTTGTATGCCTGTTCTACGCCATCAATAGTCTTTGTCTTGTCAAGGCACTCAAAAAGACCGCCATTAAGGAATGGTACTTCAGAGAACAACTTTATCACTTCATCTTCCCTGATAGTGAACATTTCTGCATAGCGATAAAGTGTCTTGATGTCTTTCTTTACGTTGGTTGCAAACTTACGCTTGTTGCCCTGCTCATCCTCTATGGCACGGTTGAGAGTGCCGAAAAAGAGGTTCTGGAGAATGGCATTATAGTAGTTTCCAACTACGGCACTGTTCGGATCAAAATCCTTGAGTATAGTTTCAAGGAAGTCAACATCAAAGATTTTATTAGGCACAAGTTCTTTCTGTTTGATAAACCAAACAAACATAATTCGGGTTATCAAACGTATAATCTTTGTCTCAATATCTTCTCTGTCATCTGCCTCTATAGATGTGTTGTTCGGGAAATATACTCCAGATGCTGGGTCCACCGCCCATTGATACCACTCATACAAGTCTTTGTAGAATTGCTTGGTAAGTGCCTCAACGGAGAACGCTGCCGTAACATCGCTTAGAGCTAATTTGCTATTCTTCAACGCTCCAAATTGCTCTATTGCAGTACGGCATCCACGTCCCTCACCAAGAAGATACGTAAAACGCTTGGTGTTTGTGGAAAGTTTTTCATAAATACCATCCTTGTTAAATCCCCAAGTCTCGCTGACATAAGAAAAGCGTAGAACACTTTCATTCTTACGATAACAGAACAGGAATGCACCAGCATAGCCCATATCACGCCAGTCTTTTGTAAGCATATCACGTATGCCAGCTCTGTTTCTCTCAATGTCAACTTTGTCTGAAAGTTCCACCTCATATATGGCAAGCGCTTCACCATCAGAAAGAGAAATCTTTCCCAGGTTGAGTGCGTTTTTTGCCAATCGGCTATTCGCTTTTACTTCCTTTGGGCTTCGCCAAAAACTGACATTGCTGAGAAATATGTCATGAAGCAGTTGCTGCCATGCTTCACGATTATATTTTGATTCTATGATTTCTTTATAGTTCATATTATTATTGTTATTTAAACGATTCTGATAATATTATCTCGGCGTTGCTTTCTTGTTCGTTCAACTGCGACTCTTGCGCCATGTAGTAAGCGGAATATTTTTTTGCCATTTCTATGATTTCTGCTAACGCTTCATCATGTGTCATTCGTGACTTTCCGCTTGTACGTCGTAAGTCTTTCTGTATGCGTTGCAAGCGCTTTGGTATGTAGGTTATGACACCACGCTCTGCCAAAGTCTTGAGCTGAACAACTTTTAGATACAGTTCGTTGTCATCTATTTCACGAATAAAGTTATTCAACAGACTTACCGCAGTACTAACTTGCGCACCAAGTGTGGCCTGAGTGTCTTGTGAAGTCTCTTGTACTCGCATTTCCTCATCTCGCATGGCACGGAACTTCTGCAAAGCCATGTTGATATGTTTGTGATGTTGCTCAATGCGCTCCACAGGCTGCTCTTCTTTAGATGCCTTAAAGTATTTCAACGCATCAAGCACAGAGAGTTCCTTGGCTGTTTCCGAAACAAGGAAGAACACTTTCCTATAATTCGTCTTGAGGAAAACAAGTGTATCGCCAGACAAGGTTACACCTTCTACCGTGCGCTTCTCTCTACCAGTACGACTTCGCAACGACAATTTTTCAATTCGGTTATACTCTCTGCGATTTGTCTTGTATAGAGTTCGAAGTTCCTCATAGAAAGGCAACTCTTGATTTGCTTCTTCCTTTTGCTTCTTCATTCCTTCGTCAAACAACTTGGTTAAGTCCCGGTCAAGAATTTCCTGTTGTGAGTAAATTTGATTATCCTCGCCAAAAGTTGAGTGGAATGTTTGTATCTTACTCAGTGCTATCTGGTTGAGGTTTATCTCTCTGTTGCCCTCACGAGAAGGATAGAACACATAATTATATATGTGCTTAGATGCAGAACCAATACGATTGACACGACCTATACGTTGCATCAGACGTGTACTGTTCCATGGCGTATCATAGTTGACTATGACATTGGCACGATGCAAGTTAACGCCCTCTGCTAAAACGTCAGTAGTGAGGATTATATTGTAATCGTTGAGCTTTGTTTTATAGTTTGCATCAAAGTTTTCTCGGATAGTTTTGAATAGCTTACTACGATTATCAGCCGAGATCACCAATACATCTTTGCGGTTGATGCGTCGCTCAAGATATTTAACCGTGTCAACTGACTCTGAGAAAACGACAAGCTTTTGCTCTGGATTACGGTCTTCCTTGAACAATTCATGTTTCAGCAATTCATTGAATTTTGCAAACTTAGAATCGTCAGCATCCGTAATTTTTTCCCATGCCTTGCACATCTTTTCCAATGTCTCTTGGTCGCCTTGTAGCATTTCTATAAATTCAGGCTTAAAGTCTTCGGCCTTAAACACTGAGTTCTTTGGATTGTCCTCCGCTTTGGCATTGAGTTTCTCTTCTATCTCCTCATCTGTATATCCAGACTCCAGCAGGTTGTTGATGTCAAGGTCTGGAGCAATAAACACCTTGTCTCGATTGAACATATCAAGCATATTCTGGTTGGCTTGACGGAAATTGCTAAGTGAGACTTGGAACGCATAAAAACTGCTTTCCAGTCGTTTGACAAGACCATTTTTGCGGATGCCTGCCAGACTACGGCTTATAAGCTCTGCATTGTCATACAACCCATTAGATACTTCGGGCTTCAGGTAAGCAATAGCTTGATAGCGAGCATAAGTCAACTCCTTGTCGAGTGTCTGCATGGCACTTTCAAACAAGTCGGCAAGGTGCTCGTTTAGTTCATAACTGCTCGCATTTGGACGTTCAACCTTTGGAAATCCGTTCACGTCCTTGTTGTAACGTGCCACACTTTCTATGTCAGTTCTGGTACGGCGTACGGTTAATGGCTTTATAACACGATCTCGTACATGTTCTGCCAGTTTCTTAAATTGAGTAACGTCAAAATTCGAATCTTTTCTCAACTGCTGAAATTCCTTAATCAATGGAGAGAAAAATGCCGTCAAGTTTGCCACACCATCAATAGTACAACGGCGTGGGTCTTGGAAAAGCTGTATCTCGTTATAAATGTCAGCAGGTGTATTATTCATTGGTGTTGCTGAAATAAGCATCACCTTTTTCTTGTAGCCTGGTATGTTGCCTTGCTCAATGCGTGGCATCTTGCATATTTCCTGCAATTGCTCAAAAGCTGATGTGGTGTGTGAACGAAACTTATGTGCCTCGTCCACTAATATCAAGTCGTATTCATCTGCATTCCAGTAGTTGTAGTTTTCTTCATCAAGCACTTTGGACAAGCTACCATTAGTAACGAATTTTGCATATTTATCTATGCCAAAATCTTTAAATGTAGCCTTCCAGTTTTGCTCCACCGCTGGTGGATATACAACAAGTATCTTTGTTTTGTCACGTCCATTTTCTATCAAGAACTTTTTAGCAATCATTGTCGCAATAACAGTCTTTCCCAAACCCACAACATCGGCAAGGAAGAAACCATCATATCTAATCAACTTTTGATAGCCTTCAGCTACCGCATCCATCTGATAGTCATACTTAGTATAACCCTCAGGCATGTCAAGAGGATTATTGTCGTCAGTCGCTAAAACACGGTCTGAAAAATATTCCATGAGCATCTTGATGTAAAGGTCATACGGCTTTACATCTCCTTTCAAATATGTTCTGTCAACAGAGGCCTTAACATCTTCTGCTGTTATGGCGCATCCTTCTGCTTCTTTCCACAATAGCTCGAATTCATCCTTTGCAAACTTAACATCATCATATCTATCAAGTTTTACATTAAACTCATACTGTTTATCCTCAGATATGCCAAGTCCATTACCAGACAAGTTGCTTGAGCCTGTGATGGCAACTCCCTGCAAATATTGGTTAAATTCGTCAGGATAAAGAATGTACAATTTGGCATGAATCTTTTTAGATGGATGTGCACGAAGTTCAAGTTTGCCATCAATTAAGTCTTGAATCATTTGGAACATTCCATCTTCTACTTCTTTCTTGTAATTGGAAGATTCAATGTCTCTACGGATTTTTCGCAAACACTCTTCTCTTACTTCTTCTTCCGCACCGAAGAAAATTCTTCCTTGGTTTGCTGCTTGCGCAATGTATTTGTCCACATCAATTCCGATGAGGATTCTAACTCGATTTATGTTGTCCAAAAACGGACGCAAAGAGAAATAACCTGATGCTCTCAAAAATCCCACTACCGCATCAAGATTCTTGATATTTTGGTTATGTTGCAATATGCCCTCAAACTCTTTCATAAGGGTATTTCCATTCTTGTTCGTGAAGAAATTAGAATGTATTATTGATGTGTTGCTTTCTGTTGTCATAGTTGAAACATTACTTAATTTGCTGCTTTACGCAACAATTGTTATTCATTGATTTTCGCCACTAATTCCGTTGGTGTTAATACTTCCATCTTGGCAAAGGCAAACCATTTCTTGCCCAAGTCCTTAATGGATGCACCTATATGGTACACGACATCATCAATACACAAGAATCTGTCGTGTGACCTGCGGAACACACTTACATTGATAGGTGGATATTGGCTGTTATGCCTGTTGATATCAAGATGTAACTGTTGATTGATTTGTTGAGTATAAATGTCAGCTGTTACGCCACTGACTCTTTTGTCCAGCAAGGTGAGAACAGTTTCATCGACATAATTGTCTATCAGTACTATGCTTCTTTTGGCGCTCTTTACCAAATCTGAAACAAACGTGTAGGCATCATATACTTGCCCATCATAGAATATTCCTTGTTTTGGCTGAACGCTTCTTTCGTCAAGTCTTTGGAATACTTCATCAATGCGCTTGTCTGATTCTTGTTGGTGTTGCATCATTTCAAGCTGATGATATTCGATAGTTGACAATCTTCTGAACACATCTGCATTGTTTATCAAGAAATGGCGCATGGACACAAAAGCATCCATGACACGGATGCTGACACGAATGGCAGTTTCGCTTCTTAGTACAGAGGCTAACATGGCAACTCCTTGTTCCGTAAATGCAAATGGACAGACAGTAGAATGCTTGAGATTTTTGAACCGGTCACAATTTGTGACCAGTTCGTCCATTTCATATTTACTCAACTGAAATCTGAAATGCTCTGGGAAGCGTTCTATATTACGCTTGACACTTTGATTTAAGACCTTTGTTTCCACACCATATAAGTCAGCAAGGTCTCTATCCAAGATTACTTGGACACCACGGATTGTCAATATTCTATTTTCAACAGAAGATAACTGGTCGCAATTTGCGACCAGTTCACCACCACCTGTCATTATGTTCTTTTCCTCTGCCATTATATTTTTACTTCGGGGTTATCTACTATTATAATATCCGAAAGCTCAACCTGTAATAATCGAGATATTTTTATCAAGCTCTCAACATCAGGCTGATTGCAATTGGTACACCACTTTGATATAGTGGTTTGGTCCTTACCAAGTTGTTCGGCAAGCCATTTGCCTGTTTTCTTCTTTTTTACAAGTAATAACTTTAGCCGATTCAAATCTTTGTTTGCCATATTGTCATCTGTATTTTTTCGGTCTATTATCTATTAATGTACAAATAATGTACAAAAATAGCACTTTTTTGATAAAAACTTATTGAAGACGTCTAAGTTTTAAGAATATTTCGCTATTGTATGATTAAAAATCATATTTTGGATACTATATCGAATTGTAGATTCGAGCCCAAGTACGCAATAGTAATTTTTAAAAAACAACAAAATGAATACAAGAATGCGTATTTTTCAAAAGTAGGGTGAGTGTGCCATATCGAAACTATTCTTCACAGAAGTAGGGGCTGTGGGGGCTATGAACTGACCATGGCGCACATGGTCGCCCACCTTCACACGCTGCTGCTTGATGGTTCTACCTTTCGAGAAACTGAGGCTTATGCCAAGACATATACAGGTTGGCAGCTCGTTACCTTGGCTTTTACCAAGAAGATGTAAGTTTTCCGTTAAATATTCTGTTTTCTGATAGGTATTTCGGAAAAATTGCCTATTTTTGCAATGAGAATTCAAAACGAAGCAATTATGGCATTGAAATAATATCCTGTAGGAATCCAAACATTTGAGCGTATTCGAAAGGAAAACAAGCTCTATATCGACAATACGGAATATATCTATCGAATGACACATTCTGGGGGATGTTATTTCTTCTTAAGTCGTCCACGCCGTTTCGGCAAGTCACTTTAGGTGTCCACCTTTGAGAGTTATTTCTCTGGAAAGAACTGTTTGAGGGGCTTGCCATCGAAAAGTTAGAGCAGGAATGGATGGAATATCCTGTGCTGCACTTCG
>OHAY01003354.1_pt1 | contig 11103 bp, 9 predicted proteins | sample 1577191 | NCBI WGS metagenome assembly OHAY01 (sample SAMEA3541504, study PRJEB24748) | human gut metagenome | biome: human gut; feature: human-associated habitat; material: faeces | place: China | collected 2012 | reverse complement strand
TGTGATCGGAGCTTATACAATCCAGGCACTTACAACTGTTCTTTACGGATTGAATGTATCAGCCGATCAGCTTCCGGTCTACAAGGCAATCGTTGTTGTAGTCATCGTTGTCCTTCAGAGCCCGGTATTCAAGAAATTTATTGCAGTGCAGAAAGAAAAAAGAACATCAAAGGCTGCAGTGAAAGGAGGAGCTAACTAATGAAAGCAAAAGTATCCGGAACAAAAAAGAAAATTAACGGAACGACATTCCTCCTTATGATTACAATTTTACTGTTTGTTGTAATGTACGCAGCGGGTATGATCGTATTTAACGACAAAGGTTTTGCAAAACCGCAGATGTTCCTGAATCTGTTCATTTCCAATGCAGGTCTTCTGGTTATCGCGATGGGCGAAACGATCGTTATGATCACAGCCGGAATCGATATCTCAGTTGGTTCTGTTACAGCACTTGTATGTATGGTTGCTGCAAACCAGATGGAAAATCACGGCGCAAGCGCTTATACCGCACTTCTTATGGCACTGGTGATTGGACTTCTCTTTGGTCTGGTTCAGGGATTCCTGGTATCTTATCTTGAAATCCAGCCATTCATCGTATCACTTGCAGGTATGTTCTTTGGACGTGGTATGACATCAATCATCAGCACTGATATGATTTCTATCAAAAATAAGACATTCCTTGCATGGGCTAATTATAAGATTTATCTCCCAATCGGATCATACAGCCGTCGTGGAAAATTCATCCCGGCATACATATATCCGACTGTTATCATCGCAATACTGATCTTTATTGTCGTTCTGGACGGACTGCTTGCAGGATGCGGCGGATTCCTCTTCTGCTTAAACAGCTGCTCCGGATTCGTAGAGCAGGCCAAAGGTCTTGAAATGGATGCGATCTCAGCTTCCGTTATCGGTGGTACACTGTTAAGCGGTGGTGTAGGAACACCATTTGGTACAGTCTTTGGTGTATTGATCAAAGGAACGATCTCAAGTCTTATCACCACACAGGGAACACTTTCCAGCTGGTGGGTACGTATCGCACTTTCCGCATTACTGTGCTTCTTCATTGTATTGCGTGCGTTATCTTGTATGACGTCTGTAACTTGCAGGTGTCTCTTCGTATTTCTCCTGAAATAATTTGTAGAAATATCCCTTGTTATGATATCCTACCGAATCGGCAATCTCTTCGATACTCTTGTCAGTCGACACAAGCAGATGTTCCGCACGTTCCAGCCGGATCTGCTGGACATAAGCGGAATAGGTAAGTCCGGTCTTTCGTTTGATCAGGCGGTTGAAGTAATCCTCCTGATAGTGGAATTCATCCACCAGATCCTGGATGGTGATATCTCTGAAATGTGCCCGGATATAGTCCGAAATCTCTTCGAATACGATCCAGTTCATCGTCTGCTTCTGCTCTTTGGAAAGAGAAAAATCATACTGTGTACTTAAGATCCGGAAGATCCGGAATAACAGACCTTTTGTAATATATCTGGAACCACTGTCCGGCGAATAAGATTCTTTCAAAAGCAACAAAAGACTGTCGTCCAGAGATTCGCTTGCCCCGTCGGATGGTCGGAAATGCAGAAATTGCTGGACATCCTTTTGCTTTAACAATGCAGACTGCAGGAAGGAAAGAATCTTCTGCGGGGTACTGTTCTCATTCATGATCTCCGTAAACATATCGTTGGCAATTCCGATAAAAAGCACGACCCCAGACTGGTCTGTCAGGTAGTCCTGGTGCAGACAGTTTTTGTCGATCAGGCAGAGATCACCTTTCTGAAAGACTACATCTTTATTCAATATCCGTTGGTGAAATTCTCCTTCCACAACATAGGAAAGTTCCAGATAATCATGCGTGTGAAGCTGCGTATATTTCCCTTCCGAATAGGAATAATGATAGCAGAAATTCTCCGGAGACGGCATCATCGTTGCATACAGGTTACCGGGAGAATCGAAGTTCCAGCATAATAAGAAGCTGCGGTCCTGACCGAGTAACGGATACGTCTTGACTTCCTGAACGGATTTGGAATATTCCGGACAGACAAGTCTTGCGCCTAATTTATGGTTTTCCGGAAGAAGCCGTGTATCGGGTCCTGTGATCCGGCGGCAAAAATCGGATAAATTCATATAAAATACCTCCTTGGATTCTCCTTAGATTATATCATAACGGAGGTCGGAATAGGTAACTATTTTCCCAAAAGTGCAGAGTTAAGAAATTGAGAAAACAAGTCCATATTTTTATAATAGAGACATAATGAAGCTGTAAATGAAACAGAAAATTTGAGCGAAAAGGAGTAATTAAACATGTTAAAAACAAAGAATTATCAGTTTTGGTTCTGCACAGGATCACAGGATCTTTATGGAGATGAGTGTCTTGCACACGTAGCAGAGCATTCAAAGATTATCGTAGATGCATTGAACAAATCAGGAAACCTTCCATATGAAGTAGTATGGAAACCAACCATGATCACAAACGAAGTAATCAGAAAGACATTCAACGAAGCTAACACAGACGAGAACTGTGCCGGTGTTATCACATGGATGCATACATTCTCTCCTGCAAAATCATGGATCTTAGGATTACAGGAATACAGAAAACCATTACTTCACTTACATACACAGTTCAACCGTGAAATCCCATACGACACAATCGACATGGACTTCATGAACGAGAACCAGGCAGCACATGGTGACAGAGAGTACGGACACATCTTCAGCCGTCTGAACATGGAACGCAAAGTTGTTGCAGGATACTGGGAAGACGAAGACGTTCAGAAACAGATCGGATCATGGATGCGTACAGCAGTAGGTGTTGTAGAAAGCAGCCACGTCAGAGTTATGCGTGTAGCTGACAACATGAGAAACGTAGCCGTAACAGAAGGCGACAAAGTAGAAGCTCAGATCAAATTCGGATGGGAAGTAGATGCTTATCCTGTAAATGAAGTTGTAGAAGCTGTTAATGCAGTATCTCAGGCTGATATCGACACATTAGTAGAAGAATACTATGACAAATATGACATCCTTCTTGAAGGAAGAGATGAGAAAGAATTCCGTGAGCATGTAGCAGTACAGGCTGGAATCGAACTTGGATTTGAAAGATTCCTGGATGAGAATAACTATCAGGCAGTTGTAACACACTTCGGAGATCTTGGCGGACTGAAACAGCTCCCAGGACTTGCAATGCAGAGACTGATGGAAAAAGGATACGGATTCGGAGCAGAAGGTGACTGGAAGACAGCTGCTATGGTTCGTGTTATGAAGATCATGACTCAGGGAATGAAGGACGCTAAGGGAACTTCATTCATGGAAGATTACACATACAACCTTGTATCAGGTAAAGAAGGCGTTCTGGAATCTCACATGCTGGAAGTTTGCCCGACAATCGCAGATGGCAAGATCAGCATCAAAGAGCAGCCACTTAGCATGGGTAACAGAGAAGATCCTGCAAGACTTGTATTCACATCTAAGACAGGTCCGGCTATCGCAACATCTCTGATCGACCTTGGTGACAGATTCCGTCTGATCATCAACGATGTAGACTGCAAGAAGACAGAGAAACCAATGCCAAAACTTCCAGTAGCAACAGCATTCTGGACACCACAGCCGAACTTAAAGGTTGGAACAGAAGCATGGATCCTGGCAGGAGGAGCTCACCACACAGCATTCTCTTATGATTTAACAGCAGAGCAGATGGGTGACTGGGCAGCATGCATGGGAATCGAAGCTGTATACATTGATAAGGATACAACAATCAGACAGTTCAAGAATGAACTCCTGTGGAACAGCGTTGCATACCGCAAATAATCAAATAAAGAATTACGGGTAAAAGATTATATTTGCAGGGGATATCGAAATAGATATTTCCCTGCAAAAATAGTATAATGGAGATATTAAGAAAACTTAAAATATAATGTTTAGGAGGAAGCGTACAATGAGCAGTGTAAAAGAGATCATTGAAAGCGGAAAAGCATATCTTGGAATCGAATTCGGTTCTACAAGAATTAAAGCAGTACTGATCGATGAGGAGCACAATCCGATCGCATCCGGAAGCCATACATGGGAGAACCGTTATGAGAACGGACTGTGGACATACTCTCTGGACGATATCTGGGCAGGTCTTCAGGACAGCTACCGCGATATGGCAGAAAATGTACAGAAAGAATACGGAGTAACGATCAAGAAACTGGGAGCGATCGGATTCAGTGCCATGATGCACGGATATATGGCATTTGACAAAGAAGGAAAGCTTCTTGCACCATTCCAGACATGGAGAAACAGCAATACAGGAAAAGCTTCCGAAGTGCTGGTAGATCTGTTCCAGTATAATATTCCGCTGAGATGGAGTATCGCACATCTGTATCAGTGCATTCTGGATAAAGAAGATCATGTAAAAGATATCGCATTCACGACAACACTTGCAGGATATATCCACTGGCAGATGACAGGTGAGAAGGTTCTTGGTGTAGGAGATGCATCCGGAATGTTCCCAATCGACATGAATACAAAAGACTATGATGAAGAAATGATCCAGAAGTTCGATAAACTCATCGAAGGTGAGAACTATCCATGGAAAATAAAAGAGATTCTTCCTAAAGTTCTGGTAGCAGGAGACGCAGCCGGTATCCTGACAGAAGAAGGAGCAAAGAAACTTGACCCTACAGGTAATCTGGAAGCCGGAATCCCGCTTTGTCCTCCGGAAGGAGATGCAGGAACAGGTATGGTAGCTACAAACAGCGTAGCACAGCGTACAAGCAACATTTCCGCTGGTACTTCATTCTTCTCTATGGTTGTCCTTGAGAAACCTCTGAAAGACTTACATACAGAGATCGACATGGTTACAACACCTGACGGAAGTCTGGTTGCCATGGTACATTCCAATAACGGAACAACAGATCTGAATGCATGGGTAAATCTGTTCAAAGAATTCGCTGATTCTATCGGAGCAGACGTAGACATGAATCAGATGTATGGAACACTTTACAATAAAGCACTGGAAGGCGATGCTGACTGTGGTGGAATCCTTTCTTATGGTAACTACGCAGGCGAGCCTATCACAAATGTAGAAAAAGGACGCCCAATGGTAGTCAGAACACCAGAGACAAAATTCAATCTGGCTAACTTCATGAGATCTCACCTGTACACAGCACTTGGTGTTATCAAAGTCGGAATGGATATCTTAACAAAAGACGAAGGTGTTGAGATTGATACCGTTCTTGGACATGGCGGACTCTTCAAGACAAAAGGTGTCGGACAGAAGATCCTTGCAGATGCGATCAACACACCTGTAGTAGTTATGGAGACAGCAGGCGAAGGCGGACCATGGGGAATGGCTATCCTTGCTGAGTACATGGTAAAACGTGAAGAAGGCGAGAAGCTGGAAGACTACCTGAAGAATAAAGTATTCGGAAGCGATGCCGGAAGCAGAATCGATCCGGATCCGGAAGGCGTAGCTGGATACGAAGCATTTATGGAGACATACAAGAAAGGTCTTGACGTAGAGCGCAGAGCTTGTGCAGATCTGTAAGAAATATTATATGAAAGCAGAGGGGGCATAGGTTATGTCCCCGTATCTGCATATTCTTATATACAAGGGGAAAATGTTGATAACAGCTTTTCCGCAGTAACAGAAATATAAAGGAGATAGAAAGAGATGCTGGAAGAATTAAAAAAAGAAGTATATGAAGCAAACATGCTTCTTCCAAAATATGGCCTGGTAACATTCACATGGGGAAATGTAAGCGGAATCGACCGTGAAAAAGGTCTTTTCGTAATCAAACCAAGTGGAGTAGATTATGACAAATTAACACCGGAAGATATGGTAGTTGTAGACCTTCAGGGTAATAAAGTAGAGGGAGACTTAAATCCATCTTCTGATACAGCAACACATGTAGAGCTGTATAACAGATTCCCGAACATTGGTGGTGTTGTACATACACATTCTCCTTGGGCAACAAGCTGGGCTCAGGCAGGAAGAGGAATCCCTTGCTACGGAACTACACATGCAGATTACCTGTACGGAACAGTACCATGTGTAAGAAATCTTACAAAAGAAGAAATCGATGAAGCTTATGAGAAAAATACAGGTGTCCTGATCGCAGACAGATTCGATGAAGATGATCTGGACTATGTTGCAACACCTGCAGTACTCTGCAAGAACCATGGACCATTCACATGGGGCAAAGATGCTCACGAAGCAGTTCACAATGCAGTAGTATTAGAAGAAGTTGCCAAGATGGCAGCAAGATGTGAAATGATTAACCCGGACGTTAAACCTGCACCACAGGAATTACAGGATAAGCATTACTATAGAAAACATGGAGCAAATGCTTATTATGGACAGCCAGGGAAATAAATTTGGTTGACATTTAATTCATTAGGCTGGTGGATATCCGAACCGGGAGACCAATCGTGTTAAAAAATTAAATAAAAAAAGGACTGCATTATTTGGGAGGAATGCAGTCCTGAGGAAAAAGTTATGAAAAAGATTTAAAGTGTTGTTTTTTCGAACAATTTATAGTATAGAGTGCAATTGTGATGAAAGTGTGATGAAAAGACGAACGAATTGTTAATAATTGTGAAGTGACTACAAGAGACACTGCCAGTGATGACAGTGTCTCTTGTAGTCATTTGGTTCTATACTGTTGTGAACAGGTCGATAGACTGTCCTGTCATAACTGTCGGTGAATCTGCCAGCAGGTAGATGATTGCTTTTGCAACATCTTTTGAGCTTCCCATCGGGCAGCCGTCCTGTCCTACAGAGTGGTTGTAGACTCTCTGTCCCGGTGTGTCCACGATTCCAGGAGATACGGCATTGCATTTGATTCCGTATTCTTTGGTCTGGATAGCAGTTGTCTTGGTCATGGTTACGATACCGCCTTTTGCAACAGCGTATGCACCCATCTGAGATGCAATACGACCCATTCTTGAAGATACATTTACGATATCTCCTTTTCCTTGTTTTATCATTACAGGTACAACATTTTTAGTTACAAGGAATGGGATTCTCAAGTTTGTTTTGATGATCTGATCCCACTGTTCTTCTGACCATTCCCAGATCTTAATTGCCTGATGTTCGATATTTTTGTAGATCTCTTTTGGGTATCCGCCTGCATTGTTAACGAGAATATCAATTCTTCCGTATTTATCAACAACAGTTTTGACCATGTCGGCAACCTGTTCTCCGTCTGTAAGGTCTCTGGAAAGTGAGATTGCTGTTCCGCCGGCATCTTCGATCATTTTTACTGTTTCATCAAGATCAGACTGTGTTCTTGCTACTGTTACGACAGTGGCACCTTCAGCAGCGATAGCAAGTGCTGCGTCACGTCCGATCCCTTTTCCTGATCCTGTTACAATTGCGATTTTTCCTTCTAATTTACCCATGATATATATCCTCCAAAATTACATTCATTATTTTCTGATTACGAAGTGCCATATAAGGCCGGTTCGTAGAATTGTTGTTATTTATACAAGCCTTGCTGTTTCAGCAAAGAACTGAATGTCTGTAGCTTCGATGTAGCTGTCACCGATTTCATGAAGTAGTATGACGTTGAGATTACCGTTCAGATTCTTCTTATCTAAGGCAATCGCTTCGGTTAATGTCCCAAGAGTGAGACCGCATTCAAAAGGAAGTCCGTAGGTCTTTAAAACCTTCTGGATACGTTCTGCAGTTCCTTTTGGTGTTAATCCTTTTTCTTCGGCAATCCTGGTGATCTGATACATGCCGATGGCAACGGCTTCGCCATGACTTTCCCGCTGATAATGGAAATGTTGTTCAATGGTGTGAGCCAGTGTATGTCCGAAATTCAGTAGCATACGCTCACCTGTGTCAAACTGATCATTTTCTACAACCATTCGTTTGATATCTACACAGCGTGTGATGATGGCAGGCAGTTCTTCTTTTAAATCTTCAAAAGAACTGTGTGATTCCAAGGTACTAAATAAATCCGCATCTTTGATGCAGCCGTATTTGATAACTTCTCCCATACCATCGTTGATAAATCGTTCCTTCAGCGTGTTAAGTACCAGTGGATCGATCAGCACCAGTGAAGGCTGATAGAATGCGCCGACCAGATTCTTGCCTTCCGGAAGGTCTACTGCGACTTTTCCACCGACAGAAGAATCAACCTGCGCCAACAGTGAAGTTGGGATCTGTACCAGTCTTACACCTCTTAGATAACTGGAAGCGGCAAATCCTGCAAGATCACCGATGACACCGCCGCCAAGAGCGATGACCAGATCACTACGGGAAATCTTTGCCTCCAGCATTGCCTTGTAGACAGTCGGAAGTGTCTGGAAATCCTTGGTTGATTCACCGTGAGGAAGTACCAGATGGTGACATTCGTAAGTGAAGTCCAATGTATGGATCAGCCGGTCACCATATAACGGAAATACATTGTCATCGGAAATGATCATAATGCGTTTTCCGTGGTAGATCTTTCGGATGTAATCTCCGGCCTGGGATAATATGTTGTTTTCAATATAGATAGGATAACTGTCTTTTCCCAGATTAACTGTAAGTTTCATAATATATACTCCTGTAAGGTTTTTGTCTGAACCGCCATGCGTTCGTAAGGAACTGCCAATGGCGGATTTTTTGTAGTTCTGTGTTTGATCCATTCATTAGTGGATTAAATTCCAAGCACATCTTTGATGGAATAGAACCCAGGGCCTTTCCCTTCAAGATAAGCAGCACAGTCACAGGCTCCTCTTGCAAAGCATTCCCAGTTATAGGAGTGATGGGTAATTTCCAGACGTTCGCCCATGCCTCCGAAGTATACGGTATGGCTGCTTGGAATATTGCCGGCACGAAGGGAATGATAGCCGATGGTTCCAGGTTCACGAGGTGATTCGCCTTCACGTCCGTAGACTGCAATATCACTAAGCTCTTTGCCGAGAGCATGAGCCATGATCTCACCCATCTCTTTAGAAGTTCCGCTTGGTGCATCCTTCTTCCACTGATCATGCATTTCCAGAATCTCGATATCAATCTCGTCTTTTAAAGTTGCAGTAACAAGTTCCAGAAGTTTGTTCATGATATTCACAAGTTTTGAAGTGTTAGCCGCATAGAGCATCGGGATCTGTTTGCCGGCTTCTTCGAAGCGTTTCATTTCTTCAGTGGAAAATCCGGTCGATCCACATACCAGTGCTTTCTTATGGGCAATAGCAAGATCCAGAACTTCCATGGCCATTTCTTTTGTGGAAAAATCAATGATGACATCACAGGAATCAATGATACTTTCAAGGTCATCGGTTACAGGAACTCCGAGTTCGAAGCCTGTCATGGCAACAGTGCCCAGATCCTTTCCGATATAATCCCGTCCCTTTGGTGCTATTGCACCCACCAGTTCCATATCGTCACGACTGGCAGCGACCTGTGTGATCAGTTTCCCCATTTTACCTCTTGGTCCGATTACAATAACTTTCATAATAGTAGTCTCCTTTCATAAACCGGTCATATGTTGCTGAATCATATTTTACATCGCTATGCGTTCTGCAGATTCAGACATTGTATAAACTGTCTTCAGTATAGCACAGCAAGAGGCGGGTGAATATGAAGAAATAAAAAAGTGGATGAAAAGTCTGAAAATTACGAAAAATGAAAGCTGTCAACCAATGGTTGCGAGATTGCAATGTTACATATGTGGACAAATGCAGGAGAATAAGACATAATGAAAAAAATGAATTCATTTCGTATAGATATTATTAAGAAGGTGAGAAAATGACATTAGGTGAAAAGATATATAAGTTGAGGACAAAACGATCTATGACTCAGGAACAGCTTGCGGAAAAAATAGGAGTGTCACGACAGTCTGTATCCAAATGGGAAACAGACAGTGCCATTCCGGATATAGAAAAATTAAAATTACTGGCGGAGATTTTTGAAGTGTCCATAACAGAGCTTTTGGGGATGGAATGCGAAGAAGATACAAAACGTAAAGATGAAAAAGAAAGCATAGAACATTGCCAAAAAGAAATAAAACGGTGGAAGAGATATACTATAGTTTCGATAGCAATTTCTGCGACTCTTCTTGCTGCGTGTATCGGTGGAAGTATATATGTAAGATATTTTATTATTGAAGAAAAATCAAATAATACAGAAGCACAGACAACACAGATCGTACAGCAGGAAACGGATGAAGACAGTGAACAGATAGGAAGGCCAAAAGGAATCATATCGGAGTTTTGCAGAAGTGTACGTTGTTCCGAGGACGGAAAGATATATCTGAAATTAAAGTGTGTTCTGGTTCAGGACAGCGCAGAAACACAAATGACAGGTCTTGTTAAGACCGACGAAAGTGACGGAAACATATCTGTAGATATGGTAAAAAAAGAAAATGGATATGAAGGCGAGGCAGAGATACCGGTAAGTTATCTGGAGAATCCGGTGAATATCAGTCTTAATATCGATAAGAGTGGTGAAAAACAGAATGTCGTCATTGACACAGATTCGACGGAGTATTTACTGGAGCAGATCGACTGGTTTCCGATGGCAGATCTGGAGGCAGATGAGACAGGAAATGGTGAATATCAGTCAGGTTATCTGAATGTTCGTGCTTCGGAGCAAAAGTATATGAAGAATGTGGAAGATGTGAAACTAGAGATGAAAATTGGCAAGAAGAAAGTATTCAAAAAAGAATTATCATCCAGGGAATGGAAGGATCTGAAAAATCACGGACAGATAGGGTATTCATATGAATATAAAAACACAGGAAAGCTGTATGATGATTATACAGACGGTAAGATTATAATAAAGATCAAATATTATAATAAAGAACTGAAAAAGAATGTAGAAATATGGATAAATCCATGGGAAGGTATAGAATCACGGGAAAAGATACTGCTGAAAGACTGAAAGAAGACCGGGCTTGTAGTAAAGCCTTGAAGTATAGTATACTTAGAAAAGACAGTTTTATGAACAAAAAGATAACGGAGGAAGGAAATGAAGGGAATTATATTTGATGTAGATGGTACTTTATGGGATTCAACCGAAATGGTAGCAGTTGCATGGAATAAAGTGATCAAGGATGAAGGAATAGAACACAAAGAACTTGAAGAAAAAGATCTGAAAAAAGAGTTTGGAAAGCCAATGGAAGCGATTGGTGAAAG
>OHAY01003350.1_pt1 | contig 11111 bp, 6 predicted proteins | sample 1577191 | NCBI WGS metagenome assembly OHAY01 (sample SAMEA3541504, study PRJEB24748) | human gut metagenome | biome: human gut; feature: human-associated habitat; material: faeces | place: China | collected 2012 | reverse complement strand
GCAAATGAAAAGCGCCCATACAAATCATTTTATATGATTTGATGGGCTTTTTTTATACAAAATTTCATTAAAAAAAGGATGATTTTTCGATATTATAACCGGTTTATAACCTGGCGAAGATTATACTAAATTCGAATAATGAAAGGGTTATATCGATAACTATAATAAAGGAGGACTTTATATGCTAAAGAATTTGAAAAAAGCAGCCGCAATTGTATTATCATTTGCGATGGCCGTTCAGTTTGGCTTAGCAGACTCTTATTATGTAAATGCGGTGGAAGAACCGGTTGAACCTCAACAAGAGGAAACAAAAACAACAACGACTGCACCACAAGAGCAAGATGAAGTGCCAACAACTGAATAAGAAACCCCTCAACAACAGGAAGAAGGACAACAACAACCTGCAGCAGAGGAAGAACCACAGCCTGCAGCAGAAGAAGCACAACCACAGCCTGTTGAACAAGCAGAGGTTAAGGTTTCTTATGTAAAAGAAGATGGTACTGATTTGATGGAATCTGTAACAGCTACTTATGATGTTGGTTACAGATTGGATCAAGATACAAATGTATTCAAAGAAGCTCATGAAGCATTTGAATTTGAATATGCATTTGTGAATGGTAACAAAGAAAACAAGATTACTAAGGATCAAGTTAAAGCTTCTGGTTTAACAGTAACTAGTGATATGACAAGTTTAACTCTTGTTTATAAGGAAAAGGCTAGTACAGAAAAACCTAAGAAAGCTAACAAGCAAGAACCTGCTAAAACAGAAACTACTTCTGAAAGTGATGATGCTTTAGATGCCGACACGAATGCTTCTCAGGAAACAGCAGTACAATTAACTGAGTTCTTTGTCGTAGCAAGTCAGAACCAAGTAACAAAAGGTGAAACAGCTCAATTAACATTGACTATTAAACCTGATAACTATCCTAATAAAGATGTAACTTGGTCTTCATCAAATGATGCAACAGCTACAGTAGATAAAAATGGTTTAGTAACAACTCATGAAGTTGGAACTGTAACAATTAAAGCAACATTGAAATCAGATCCAGCTATTTCATCAAGTGTAACAATCGTTGTCAATCCAATTAAGGTAAGTAAGATTACTGTAAATGGTTATGGTAAAGATTATTTAGTAAAAGATGATACTGTTACATTAACAACAACCGTTGAACCAGGTGATGCAGCTAATAAGAGTATTGTTTGGTCTTCATCAAATGAAGAAGTTGCGACAGTTGATCAAAACGGTAAAGTAACAGCAGTAGGTCAAGGTACAGTTTCAATTAAGGCAATGAATGATGATTCAGGTGTCTATGGTGAACAAGTAATTACTGTTTATGATAATACGCCAGCTAATTATAAGGTGCATGTATATGTTACAAATGAAAATCAGAAAACCACTTATACAATCAATATTCCTAAAGATGGTACAGTAGTAACTCCAGCTTCAGTTGCTCAAAATACAACAGGAAATGGTAGAACATTAGTTACTAAAGCAGAAATTAGAGTGTTAGATGAATTGGGTAGCCGACCAAATTGGGCAAATATTTCTTCAAAACCAATTGTAACTGCATTTAGATACTATAATGGTAAATTACAATATAAAACTACTTCAAATTCTGCATGGGCAACTGTAGGAAGTAATCAAAGAATTTATGATTTTAGTAATATCCAGTATAAAGCTGATGAAACAGGAAGCTATAATTCTACAGATGTCAAAGTCACAATAGGTGATTGGCCTTATGGAGCAAATGATTCTACAAGGGAAATATACAAAACTATTCAGATTCAGGTTTATAATAATGAAACGAAAAAAAATGTTTATGATTCTGGAGTTATGCGTTATGCGAATGGTTCGAATGGTAATTATGGAAAAGTAAACTTTATTTGCGATACATCTAAGTATGAAGTAGTGAAGGTTGAAAGATATTTTTCTAATACATCTAGTTCAAACTATGGCTCAGCGGATACAGTATACGAAGGTACAATACCTTCAGATTTATCAGTGCAATTTACTAGTAATAATAGTTATTATTACTATACGCCAACTCACGAACACTATAAATTTATAGCGTATGTTCAAGCAAAAATGATTCATGTAAAATATGATGCAAATAATGGTACAGGAGCACCTAAAGGAACAACTGTTAAATCAACTGAAAAAGTAACAGTAGATTCAACAACTCGCCCAACTCGTAAAGGATATATTTTTACTGGATGGGCATATGGCGGAAAGTTATATCAAGGTGGAGAATCATTTGATGCTCCAATAAGTGACGTTACATTTGTTGCTCAATGGGCAAAAGCAAGTGATGTAATTAACTATACTGTAAATGATTCGGAAATGGGGTCAGTTTCTAGATCTTATGAACGTATTGGTGAAACTGTACAAGGTAATGTCCAAGGATCAACAGCTATTGCGAAGACTGGATATCAATTTGTGAAATGGGTTAAAGGTACAAATCCAGATGGAGATGCAGTTTCAACGGATGTTGAATATAAACCAACTACAAAAGGAACTTACATGGCTGTATTTGAAGCTGTGACGAGTGATTTAGTAATTCGTTATGTAGACACTGATGGAAAAGATATTTCTGATAGTGAAACTAAGAGGTACAAGTATGGAGAGAGTTATACTGTAAAAGCAATAGAAATTAAAGGATATCGTTTAAAATCAGAATCACCAATTACAGGTACTAAAGGTGTAGCAAGAGAAGAAATTAAATTTACTTATACACAGAAAGAAGGTAAAGTTGTTTATAATCTTGGTCCGAATGGATCTTGGGGAAATGGAAGCCCTGAGAATGTAGTAGTATTTGATGCTGCTAAAGGTAAATGGGCATATAACTATGGTTTTGACAAAGGTGATACATTTGTTGTAACAGATAGTGTTCCAACATCTTCAGATAATGCAGTATTTGTTGGATGGTATGATAAGAAACGTGATACAACTTCAGCAACAATGAGAAAAGCTGGAGAAAAAGTAACATATCCTTATACGGAATCTTCTAAAACTAATTCTTATACATTGGATGCTTTGTGGGAAAAATTACAAGGTGCTGATAAAGTATTACCTTATGATGGAAATGAACACTCATTAGCTAGATTTACAGTTAAATTTGCGAATGAGAATTTACAAGGTTGGACAGATAGTGCTTATACGCTGGTCTTTTGAACCAACCTTGATGTTGAAAGACTCCCCGTTTACATTAATCTTGATAGCCCAAAGTTCCTTGGTTCTCATTCCCTCAGGAAGTTTCCATTGTTCCGGCATTTTAACGATTGATACCTTGATTTTAGGTGCCTCTAAAAGCCCAGAAGAAACTGCAATATTCAAATGAGCCTTTGTTTCCTCATAGGACATGTCTTCACTAACCACATCCATCGCTTTTTTCATGAACGAAATCAGATTGATTCCTTGATTCATGATGTCATCCAGACAATACCACAGCATGTGTTTGAAATCATACTCTTCCTTATCAGTAGCAGAATCTTCCTGACGTGTATATGGAAGCAGAATCATATCTATGCCTTCATTGTATTTGTAAGCTGGATTATTATTTTCTAACCACTCCACAGTCTCTATGAATCCCTCTACATGAAATCTTTCAGAGAAGGCAACAGGCTTCGTAGTAACTCTACTTCTCAAAGGATATATACCTTTTTCTTCATTCAAAAGACCTGGAATGAAATAACGGATATTCTTAGTCCTATAATGCAGATATTCATAGTTATTAAAAACCAATCGCATTGCCGGAGTTTGATAGTTTAAATTGCTCAAAAGAATGATATACCAGTTATGTAAACCAGGATTTCTATTGGGCCACAATGATTCCCAATAGTGCAATTCTTTGTATGATCTAATTCCAAGCATATTGACAATAGCATTAAGATAAAACAATACTTACTTTTTCCTATTGCAAAGTCTCTAATCTTCTTTTACAATAGGATATAATTCAATAAACTCGCCATTATGAGACTTACCATCATTGATGAGTTTGGCAAATTTCTCGCCTACCTTGTCAATCGTATGAAACCCCGGCAAGTCCATATTGCCATTCAAATCTGTAGTGGTAGGACCAGGATGTACGCTGAAAATCTCCACAGGAATGTTATTCTGCTTAAACTCCATTGCCATCACACCCATCATAGCATTCTGGGCTGCTTTGCTTGCTACGTAAGCCAGTGGATGCCAATAAGGACTGATTTCGCTTGGTACTGTCACATTCACAATTCTACCTTCGTTTTGCCTGATGAGCGGAAGGAGCGCCTGGGTGATGGCTAATGTCCCAAAGTAATTTACATCAGTAGTTTCCTTGATATCCTTCATATCAGTATCCCAACTTGTCTTTGACATATCTCCCGGAATACCTGCATTATTTACCAGGAGATTGAGCGAAGGATATTTCTCATTGATTTCCTTTGCTGCCTTGCTGATACTAGTCTGGTTACTCAGTTCTATTTCCACCCATCCCAGAACAGTACATCCTGCGTCCTGTAACTTGCTCATTGCATCCAAAGCTCTTGCTTCATTGCGAGCTCCGATAATAATGTCCCAGCCTGACTGGCCAAGATATTTACTGATTCCAAAGCCAATACCTTTGTTGGCACCAGTAATAAAAGCTGTTTTATTCATTCCTTATAATTATTTAAAAGTTCTGTAAAATGAATTCTAAATAGAAACCATTTATTGCAAATGCAAAGATACGATTTTGTCATTTAAAAGACGAATGATTTTCCAAATTTCTTTAATACTAATTGTGTCATAAATATAGTTAGCATAAAATGACTATACTTATATTCTTACAATAAGAATGCACTTACAAAACATCAGTTATATTATAATAGGTGTAGAAAGCTGGAGTTAGAAAGCAGGACTAAGGAGTCGTAAATCTTCCTTAGCCCTGTTTTTCATATATTTAATCAGCCAGTTCCACCAATAATCCGTTGACAGGATAATAAATGTAACGCTTGATGACTTTTTCACCGGCAGCCTCCAGGGCATCCTGATAAGCCTCCAACTGACCAGCATACCAGCCCACAAAGTGTTCATTATCAGGATCCAATACGGCTTTAGGCCCCATCGGATTGGTCTTGTAATCCACTACGATATTACCATCAGCAGTCTGCCATACCAAATCAATGCTTCCCACAATACTCTGTCCGTCCTGCTCCAACCGGAATGGACGCTCGTGATAAGTCCTCAGAGGTTTGCCATGAAGTTCCTCTAATCTGCCATACAGATTATTCCAGGCATCTGTAATGGCCTCCTCATCAGTAAGTACCGCAGAAAGATGATAACTGCCTATGATTTCCTTCATCTCTACCCGGTAAGCAGGACGCTTTTCCTCCATACCGGCAAAGATCTGATGAATGCAGTCTCCCACTTGGGCCATGCTTTGAGGATTCTTGCTCAGTGCAATACGCTTATTGAAATCGTACACATCACCCACTTTTCCTTTCCTCAGAATCTGACTTGGGGAAATATATCGAGGCTCCCTCATCAAAAATGATGGCTCCTCAATATCAAGACGCTTGAATGCCGAAGAATCTGTCACTCCGTAATCTTCCAATGCATCCAGTTCTTCCTGGGTTAAAGTCATATCCTTGAAGATGTGACCGGTTCCGAAAATATCCCAACCATCCTTGGAAGCAACCCCACTGGCAGCAGAATCTATGCCCACATCCTTGACCCATCCGAGCATCCTCTTTCCCTTTTTTGGCTGTTCTATATCCAGAATCAATACATCCTGAGGACGAGTCATGCCCACATACAGAAGACGGTTGCTTTCAGAAATCCGATTCTGAAAAGCGATTTTAAATTCTTCCATCTCTTTTATTTTGGCACTGATGGCATCAGGTACATTGTGGTCTGTTCCATATATCCATGGGGTGAGCCTGATATAGACCTCTGGATACGGACTACCAGCCGACGGCTGCTCACAGTGAACTGGATGAACACCATAAGTCTCCGTCTTTACAGCACTCTTTACGTCTGCCACATCGGTATTGAGCGACATCATGATGACATACTTCCATTGTAAACCCTTGGAAGAATGATACGTATGTAGCTGGACACCCTCTGCATCACCGCTGCCAGTAGGATTGGCATTCCCCATATAGGCAATGAAACCATCCACCGTAGCAGGCAGGTTCATCTGCACACAGTGTTCCTCATAAACCCGGGCAGAATTGATGATAGACTGAAGGGATGAGATGCCAAACTGAGCATCCTCCTCCACCTTCTTGATTTCATCATAAAGTCCCAGCTCGATGATCATACTTTCCACCAGGGAAGCCACCGACTGCTGCTGCAGTTTGGAACGAATTGCCAGCAACTTACTGATGAGAGGAACTTCTACAAGAAAATCCCCATCCTTCTTCTCCTCATCACAGGAAAGAAGAATCTTTTCCTCGATAATCTTCCTGGTATTGTAATCCTGTTCAGTGAGATAGGCTACCGTGGCCTTGGCCAATGCATCATTGCTGCTTTCCACAATACGCAGAAGAGATGAAGCAAGGATGTATGCCTTGGTCTCGATAATCGGGAAATCCTCCCTACTGGAAGGAATGCCGTATTCCTTCAGTTTCTCAGACACATCCTTGAGCGTGGAATTGGTTCGTGCCAGTACTGCTATGTCATGAGGATTAACCTGCTGGGAAAGCAATTTCAATACATGCTCTGCCACACCTGCATCATCACTGCTGTGAAAAAATCTCAAGGAATCAGTCCCATTACTGTTCTCACGATGTGTCTTGAGGGTAATGTTCTTTTCATCCAGCACATGGGCAAATGTCTTCTTGAAGATAGCGTTATTTACCTGCACGATATCCGGAAGCGAGCGCCATGAAGTGTCAAGCGTATCTGTATCGCATCCGTCCTCTTTCAGGCTGATGCGGTCAACCACAGCCTTGGTCAAAGCTATGTCTGAGCCTCGGAATCCGTAAATGGCCTGCTTGTAATCCCCCACCCAGAATGAATGCTCCATGAGATCACTCAATGCATCAAATATCTTCACCTGTATAGGGGAAGAGTCCTGGAACTCATCCACAAAGAGATATCTGTAAGACAGGGAAATCTCACGGGCCACGGATTCATCCTTCAATAAAAGCCTCATGTATTTCTCCATATCATTGTAGTCCAGAAGATTCTTCTCTTTCTTGAACTGGGCGAAGTTTTCCTTCCATCTACAGGCCAGACTGAAAAGCAGACGGATGTAGGCCTCCTGCTTCTCATAAACCATCTTGCTGGTCCATATTTCAGACATCCTATCCTGAAAATCCGCTGCCAGTGGACCATATCCTTTAGGTGTTCCTATGGTGGAATTGATATTTTTCAAAGTGCCCATCGTGATGCGCCCCAAACCTCTTCTTGCCTGTACCAGCTTCTCGATACGCTCATCATTTGCTTTACTCTGCTTTTTGGAGCGCAGGAATTGCTCATGCTCATCTACCACGGCCTTGAGATCCTCGTAAGAAAAGCCAGAGTCACTTCCTTTCCTGACAAAACCACGGATGAAAGAAAGAGATTCCTCCTCACTCCTGCTGAAATCATCTATCTCATAATTGGTGGCATAACCGATGATGGCCTTCAGATGTCCCTGCCATACGTTATAGTCAATGCTGCTGGTGGGTCTGAAATCCTTCATTTCCCTCAGATCAAAATATCTGGCAAACTGATGGAGCACCTTCAGTTCCTCCTCCGTAGGAAGCTCGGAAAGTGACTGTGATATGTAATAGGCTGTATCTTCCTCTGCCATCACTCCCATGGAAGGAGATAGACCTAAATGAAACCAGTACTTGCCTATCAGGCGCTGACAGACACTGTGAACGGTGCCAATCATGGCATGATCCAGTTCGATGGCAGCATCATAAAGCCCCTCATCATATAGAAAGGCCTTGGCTTTTTCCTTGAACTCATTGGCAGCCTTGGTGGTAAACGTTGTGAGAATCACCTCTGAAGGCTTCACCTTTTTCGCTTTGATGAGCGCAGTCAAGGTTTTCGTAAGGCGATAGGTTTTTCCACTACCGGCTCCTGCGTTGATATATGTGACATTCTTCATAAATCCTGCATTTTAGTTAAAAAAAGTCCATACTGAGAGAAGAAATTGGCCTTCTTGCCTCCCGTTTCATCGTCTTTAAGAAGCGGATAGAGCCCCATATCTTCCGTATCATTGACATAGGAAAGTTCATCATAAGGGCCCATCATCTCCAAGAGGCCGGCATCAAGCTGCTTCTTCCTGAAAATGACACCCTGGCGCAGCTGCTCCACGATGTTACTGTCATCGGAGGATTCTATCTGCGTACAATAACGGCCCTTGAAGGCTTCCTTACTGTAAAGACGTGCCTCCGGCATGAGAAAATAAGCCACCCTTTTCACTTCATCCTTCTTAGTCTGTCCCAACATCTGACGGTAAAGTTCCAGCTGCACGGAACGGTTCTGCTCCAGCTTGTTCTGATAGCCTTTTGCCCAGGTGGTCCATTTGAAATCAAACACCACAGGATGCCCATCCCGATCCTCCAGCGTCATGTCAATGAATCCCAGCATGTCAGAGGCTTTTGGATTTCCGTTTTCATCCAGCGCCTTAGGCAATCCCAGCTTCATGTCCATCTCCACATACCTTTCACATCCCGTAACCTTCAGTTCATTGTCCTTCAATATTTCCAGCAGAGAGTCAAGACAGGAACGGAGCTGCTCATGAAGAAGCTTTTCGGTGAGCTTGTTCTCAGCCAACTGCAGGATAGCACCCTTGGCTTCCACCAGTTCATTATAAACGGCATCATATTCCTTCAGCCTCTCTGCTATTTCCTTTGGAGTGGCATACGTCTTGCCCTGACGAGGAGCAAACAGGGCTTCTATCACGGCATGAGCCACATTACCCTGTATGGTCTTCACATCTGCCATCTGAGCCTTGCCCTCCGCAGTGATATTCAGCATCCTTTCCATCAAGAAATCAAGAGGATACTCAGTCAGGGTGGCAATGCTGGTAGGACTCAGATGATCTGGCCACTGAAGTTTGCTGGCATGATCAAACTGAATCTCTGCAGCCGCTTCCTCTCTGTCCACTACCTTCACATCCAAAAGTTTCGCCTCATCTATCTTCGGAGTCCTGATAAATTTGTCTAAATTTGACACCTGCTGTTCCAGACGAACCATGAGAGGATGCTTCAAGGTAGCTTCTCCTGCACGAGAGAGACAGACCACCAGAATGAGCTGCTTTTCAGTCATCCTGATGGGCATAAGACTCATGAACTGATGATACCGGTTCTGCATACTCTCATCCCATGCACGAATATATCGCTCCAGCGTAAGCTGAAGCTTTTCTGAAGGATAGAGAAAAGCACACTCACCAGCCATGGCATCATCACCATCTACACCCATCCAGACCGTATTCTGAGCCACAGAGGCTATCTTGGAAGGACTGTCCACCACCATCCTGCATCCTTTTTCAGCTACAGCATTGGTGAAAGAACCCTTTTCATAAATACCGCTCATCCAGGAGTCAATCGTCTGATAGTCAATTACAGGGGATGATATGGTGGAAAGCAGGATATGCAAGGCATCACACATGCCAGCCACGGAGGTAAGCTGCTCTATCCACTGCAGATTCTGCTTTCCGTCATCCATGAGATGAGCACGCTGGCGTGACCAGCTGGCGAGCTGACTTACAAAAAGGCGCACCTTTTCCGTTTCAATCTCATCAGATGCCTGAAGAGACGGCAAAAAGACATCTACCTTTTTCTGACGCTGCTCCCTGCCCTTTTCACGGATTTCCTGCTGCTCCTCTATGGATAAGGCTTTCTGCTGTTCATCCAGATAAACAAACTTACCATCCACATAATCCTTTACCAGATTCCTGCAAACATCATTTCTGTAACCGCCTTCTTTGACAATGGCTTCTGCCAGGAGAGACCTGAAGAAACTATCTAAAGGATGCAGTGGCATATTGAGCCATTCTATCAGCGTATTCACATTCAAAGGAGAAGCAAAGAGTCCCAAGCCCATGACAAAGAGCTGGGTCAGCTGAGGAGTACAGTCTGATGTAATACTGCCGGTCATAGCCTTGTTCATCAGCAGCAACCAGTTGTCCATCTGCTTGTTATCGGCATTGATCCAGAGATCCACATCATCCATCTGCTCATAAGCAAGATACTGGGCAGCCTGTCGCTCATCATTAAACTGATAGATCAAAAGGGAACTGTCATTCTCATCAAGCGTAATCTTCCCTTGCCTGCCCTCAAAAATCATCTCTCGTACCCTGCATAGATTAGAGTCAGAGACAGGAGCCTGAGGAATCAGCTCCAGTTTAGCTCCCTGACACTCCAAGGCATTTAAAAGCTCACGCACATTAGGTTTGAGCCAGTCTTTATCACAGGCAAGCAAGCAAGTCATTTGAGAACAGTCAAGCTTTTGCATAGCCACCTGGTCAGTTACAATATGAAGCCTTCCCGCCATATCGCAACCATCCTTCTTCCTGAAATATTCCTCCACTCCGATGAGTACGGAAAGGCGGCTGCTGATGGAAGCACCGTCAAAATCCCAATCTGCCGAGCGAAGTTCATCCCTCCATCCCAGCATCGCCTTAGCAGTAGTAAGACCTGAGGTTTTGAAGGATTCCGCCATCACGTTCTTGGGATGGGCTTCCATATACTTGCTTACCGCATCATAATAAAGTGCCATGCGCTCCTGGGCAGACACCTCATCATAATGCAGACCTAAACGCAGCTCCAGGAGATTGACCAGACCGATGGTGTTCGTCACCACCGTATCCATCATAATCTCACTGCTGGTAAAAACGTGACCAGAGAATTCCGGTGAAAAAAATATCTTCCACTTCACTGCCCCATCTTCATACCTATGAAGATTAGGACTTCCATATTCAGGGAAAATTTCGTCTCTCATAAGCTATTCTTTTTTAGGTTAGCGGACTTACGTATCCGTTTTCAGTCTGTAAAAGTACAAAAAAAATAATATTTTCGATATATTTTAAAAGCTTTTCTTCAATTTTACTGGAGGAAAACATGATTTACTGTCCCAAAAACATATATTTAGGCACTGAAGTTTCGCAAGTGAATAAATATCAACTTGCTTGTTTATAAATATACATATTACG
>OHAY01003337.1_pt1 | contig 11157 bp, 13 predicted proteins | sample 1577191 | NCBI WGS metagenome assembly OHAY01 (sample SAMEA3541504, study PRJEB24748) | human gut metagenome | biome: human gut; feature: human-associated habitat; material: faeces | place: China | collected 2012 | reverse complement strand
TACCGGTTCGGAAATTGGAGCGCCCGTGTTGACCGCTTCCATGCCGCGTACCACTCCGTCGGTAGAGCTCATAGCTACGCAGCGGACAACATCGTCGCCCAAATGCTGCATAACTTCGGCTACTACGTCTACTTTATAATCGCCTTCGCCGCCTTTGATATGAATAGCGGTATAAATTGGTGGCAGTTCAGTATCATTGGTAAACGCTACGTCAACGACAGGTCCTATTACTTGCAATACTTTACCTACGCTATTACTCATGAAGAGGTTCTCCTCCTTATCTTCTTAAACGCCCATTTATTCTAAAGCATTGGCACCGCCGACAATTTCAGAAATTTCATTCGTGATGCCGGCCTGACGTACTTTATTGTAATTGAGCGTCAGTTTTTCAATCAATTCACCTGCATTATCCGTAGCTGCGGTCATCGCTGTCATACGCGAACCCAGTTCGCTGGCAGCCGACTGCAACAAGGCATTATATACTACCATGTTAATATACTGCGGTAAAAGTGATGTGAATACTTGTGTCGCATCAGGTACGAAAATATACTCTTCGTACGTTTTTGTTTCATCGGTATTCCGCACCGGCGCCGCGGGAAGCAGACGGTCCACTTTTACTTCCTGCTGCAATGCGGAGATAAAGTGCGTGTAAATCAAATACACTTCATCGACTTCTTGAGCCAAAAATTTTCTGACCGCTGTATCCGCTAATGCTTTCGCATGTTCATAGGACGGCTTATCAGAAAATCCACTCATACTATCGCTCACATGGATACGATAATGTTTCATGGATTCAGCCGGTTTTCTCCCGACTGCCATTACATCATATTCTTCGGCAGAATGCTTTTCCAGCACTTTCAGTGCCGCTTTTAGTACATTGGAACTAAAAGCCCCTGCCAACCCTTTGTCAGCCCCTATAATAATATACCCGGTCCGGCGTACTTCCTGCCGCTCTTCCATCAGCGGATGAGCCAAATTGCCGGCTGCGTTATGAAGCAGCTCTTCCAGTTTATTCGTATAAGGTGCCGTTGCCAAGGCTCTTTCCTGTGCACGGCGAAGACGTACCGATGATACCATTTTCATGGCCTTCGTAATTTGCTGCGTATTCTTAACGGATTTTATCCGTCTCGTTATATCGCGTGCACTCGGCATAGGCTATTCCTCCTCTTCCACAACTAATTGATGCGAGGCGCCAAATTCTTCTTTATATTCACCAATAGCTTTTTTCAGAGTTTCTTCGTTAGCTTCGTCGAGTACTTTGGTATCGCGGATGGACGCGCCGATTTCCGGATAGTTCGCGTTTACGTATTTTAAAAGCCCTGTTTCAAATTCCGTTACGTCCTCTACCTGGATATCGTCCAGCTGTCCTTTTACCGCCAAATAAATCGCCATAACCTGATCTTCCACCGGCATCGGCTGATACTGCGGCTGAATCAGCATCCGCATCGTCCGTTCACCGCGATCAATCTGTGCTTTTGTATTTTTATCCAGGTCAGAACCGAACTGAGCGAACGCCGCCAATTCACGGTACTGCGCCAAATCCAGACGCAGGCTGCCGGCAACTTTTTTCATGGCTTTGATCTGTGCAGAACCGCCTACGCGGGATACAGACAGCCCTACGTTGATTGCCGGTCGGATACCGGAATAGAACAATTCGCTTTCCAAGAATATCTGACCGTCCGTAATCGAGATTACGTTGGTCGGGATATACGCGGATACGTCGCCGGCAAGCGTTTCAATGATCGGCAGCGCCGTAATCGAACCGCCGCCGTTTTCCGCAGACAATTTAGCTGCCCGTTCCAACAAGCGGGAATGTAAATAAAATACGTCGCCCGGATAAGCTTCACGTCCCGGCGGACGGCGGAGCAGCAAGCTCATAGCCCGATATGCCGCAGCATGTTTGGACAAATCATCGTATACGCAAAGAACAGCTTTTCCTTTGTACATGAAGTATTCGCCCATGCTGACGCCCGCATACGGAGCTAAATACTGAAGCGGAGCGCCGTCAGACGCACTTGCGGATACTACGATCGTATATTCCATCGCCCCATTTTGTTCCAGCGTCTGCACAACGCGGGCAACCGTAGAAGCTTTCTGTCCGATCGCTACATAAATACAAATAACGTCCTGACCTTTTTGATTCAAAATCGTGTCGATCGCAATCGCCGTTTTGCCGGTACCGCGGTCGCCGATGATCAATTCACGCTGTCCCCGTCCAATAGGAACCATGGAGTCAATGGCTTTTAAACCGGTCTGCAGCGGTTCATTTACAGACTGCCGATCTGCAATACCGGGAGCCGGGTATTCTACCGGACGGAATTCGCTGGTTTCAATAGAGCCTTTGCCGTCTATCGGCTGGCCCAAAGGATTTACTACACGGCCAATCATCGCTTCTCCGACAGGAACCTGCATGATGCGCCCGGTCCGGCGTACCGTATCGCCTTCGCGAATCAGTTCCGTCGCTCCCATCAATACAGCGCCGACGCTGTCCTGATCCAAGTTCAGGGCCATGCCATATACGCCGTGAGGAAATTCCAGGAGTTCGCCGGCCATCGCCTTTGTCAAACCATAAATATGAGCGATGCCGTCCCCTACTTCCAGAACTGTACCGATATCATCAATATTGAGTTCTACGTCGTAGTTTTCGATCTGTTTTTTAATTATAGCCGTAATTTCTTCTGGCTTCATCTTCATATTTCGTTCGTCACCTCTATCCCACTGACTTTACTGCGAAGTAACTTGTCTTCCAGTGTTTTTAACTGCCGCTTCAAGCTGCCGTCTATCAGCCGGTCTTCTATCTGTATTACCATACCGCCTAAAATAGACGGATCGATAATATAGTGAGGAACGACGGTAGAACCAGTCATCGCTTTTAATTGCTCCAGCAGTTCTGCTTCCTGTTTTGCAGTCAACGGTTCGATGACCCGAATCTTCGCTTCCACCATATTGCGAGCTTTCCAATATAGCTTCTTAAATCCGGTCACAGCCGCGTCAATATACATTTCGCGGCGCCGGTCGACCATGACAAAAAGAAAATGCAGCACCATTGGTGACACTTTGGTCGCAAATATTTCTTTCAGTATATTTTTCTTTGCATCTCCGGGCAGCAAAGGATGAGCCAATACGTCCTGAAGCTCTTTGCTGTTCTGCAAAATATCCTGTACTGCCTGTAATTCTTTTTCCATTTCCTCAAGCGTATTTTGGTCACAGGCAATATCAAACATCGCTTGGCTGTATTTTTCAGCAATCACTTCCTGCATCGTCATCATAATTATTTACCCGCACTCTTCGAGTCCAGTTTTTTGATGCAGTCGGCTACCAATCTGGCGTTTACTTCCTGATCCAGATTTTTTGCCAGCAGTTTACCTGCTGCTGCCATAGACAGGGTAACGACTTCATTGCGCATATCCTGCAGAGCCGCTTCTCTGTCTCTTGCAATTTCTGCCTGCGCAGCTGCTTTTTCTTTTGCGATCTGCGCACGGACAGCTTCAAGCTGTGCCTGTGCTTCCTGTTCCGCTTGCTTTACTGCCTTGTCTATAATGGCTTGTGCTTCTGCACGAGCGTTTTTCAGCTGTTCTTTATAATCGGCCAGCATCTGTTCGGCTTCCTGCCGGGCCTGTTCAGCCCCGCCTAAATCCGACGCGATCTTTTCCTGCCGAGCTTTTAAAACCTGCAACATCGGTTTATAAGCAAATTTAGCCAAAATTGCGACAAGTATGAAAAAGTTGAGGAATTGGGCTAATAAAGTACCGTTTAACTCAACCAATGAGTTTACCTCCTCTACTTAAAAATGTACTGCCGCCTCTTATAACAAGCTGATATACGGGTTAGCAAATACGAGTACGATAGCGATAACCGCTGCGATAATAGGAATAGATTCAACCAAGCCGATAGAAATCAACATGTTAACCAACAATTTATCGGCCATTTCCGGCTGACGCACCATGCTTTCAAGCGCTTTGGAAGCTACCTGAGCGTCCCCTTTTGCCGCGCCGTTGGCTGCGAAAGCGATTGCGATTGCTGCACTAAGAGCTGAGATTGCTAAAACGATTGCTTTTTCCATGAGTAAATACCCTCCTGTAATATAAACGTATTTTTAATGTGGTTAGTCAAAGCTCATATCAATGCCCGTCTTTCAAGGAGCTTGATAAGTACGAAGTCGTCAGGATCGTAAAGATAAACGCCTGGATAATCCCTACAACCAGGCTGAACACCAGCCAGACGATAGGAACAACGTAAGGAACCAAAGCATACAATATCTCCATCAATATTTCGCCGGCCAAGATATTCCCAAATAGACGAAACGCCAATGTCAAAGGTTTGGAAACCTCTTCCATCAGATTAACAACTACAAATATTTTGAACGGCTGGAACAAGTGAGCAAAATGCTTTATGAATCCTTTATTCGCTACCCCTACAAAATGAACGGTAAACGATACCGCCAGTGCCAAACCCAACGTCGTGTTCAAATCATTTGTCGGCGAAGTCAATAAATGCGGACTAGGCAGAAGTCCCAGTTCATTGCCGATAAAAATGAATAGAAACAGCGTCAGCAGCACCGAGACCACTTTTTCCCATTTTTCTCCCAAGGTAGGCTTGATTTGATTCAGCAGTGTTTCCACTACCAGCTCCACGGCATTTTGTACTCCGCTTGGAACCATAGCTCTGCCGCGGGTTGCAGCAAAGGTGATCAAGATAACGATAGCTGCAGTAATCCATGTCATGTAAAGAGTGTCCATATTGAACGCCATTCCCATGAAATAGGCTACTGAATGATGCCCTGTATGCAGCTCCATACATCCACCTCCTTTCTTACAAAGATTTCTTACGGAACCAATCGTAAAACACACTGCCCACAACAAGAAGTTTCATGGACAAAATCCCCGCTACCGTCGCTCCAAAATGAATTGCAGGAATTTGGAGAACGACGATAAGAAACAAAACAATGGCAATAAATCTCAGCAAAGAACTTGCCTGGATCATGCGCACTCCCCGTTCCGGTTCAAGGTCTTTTACAGTATGGACCCGCTTTGCCAGCATCCAGAAATATATTAGATTAATGCCGTTTCCGGCCAGCCAACCTAATGTATAGTGAGGAAAAAAGAATAATAAAAATACCGCTATAGCCATTGTAAAGACAACTAACCGTCTTATTATTTGTTTTACAAATGTTATATAGCGGTACACTTCATTCACCTTTCATTCTTTATTTACGGCTTTTTTGTACAATCCCCACAAACCAGCCAGCGCTCCTAATAACGAAAAACCGAGCAGTCCCCAAGGAGCCGTCCCCAGATAATAATCTGCTCCGCGGCCAAGAATCACTCCGGTCAAAATAGAGCCGAATAAGCTCATCCCCAAAGTGGAAGCAAATGCCAGAATTTGCCAGACCGATCTGCCGCCTTCGCTCTTCTGCTTCATCTTAGCCCCTCCGTTTTACCAAGGATATCTATACATTTCTACAAAAGTGAAATTGTTCCTTCTTATTATCCTTTTTATTCCAACGATTCAATTTTATTATCTATATAGGACTTACTCATATTGTACCATTAAAACCAATTATACTTAAAATTCTTTTTTCTAATAGTACAACACTTTCTATGCCTTTTTGTAATAATAAAATTTTATCCAAACGATTTAATAATTAAATAATATAGATATAATCTCCTTTTCAAAACTTTCTAATGATTTTTTATAGGAGTGAAGTTTTCCGGTACCGCTTCTTCCCCGCCAAAGACGTGAAGAATTGCCGTAACGATACGTTCAGACGCTTTCCCATCTCCATACGGATTCACGGCATTGCTCATTCGTTTGTATTCCGCTTCATCTTCCAGCAGCCGCTTTGTTTCTTCATATACCCGTTCTTTTTCCGTACCAATAAGTTTGACCGTTCCCGCGGTTACCGCTTCCGGCCGTTCCGTCGTATCACGCAGCACCAGTACCGGTTTTCCCAGCGACGGCGCTTCTTCCTGTATCCCGCCGGAATCGGTCAGCACCAGATAGCTGCGGGCAATTAAATTAGCAAACGGTTCGTAATCCAAGGGATCGATCAGATGAATCCGCTCCATTCCTTCCAGCTCTTCTGCCACTACCTGCCGCACTTTTGGATTCTTATGCACCGGGAATGCGATTTCCGTTTCCGGGTATTCTTCAACGATCCGGCGCAAGGCCTGATATACATGCCGCATCGGTTCTCCCAAATTTTCCCGGCGGTGCGTCGTTACCAAAATTACTTTTTTCTCGGTATAGTGAATCGAACGAAGTTCTTCCTCTTCAAACGGATACTCTTCTTTAACGGTATTCATCAACGCGTCAATCACAGTATTTCCCGTTACATAGATAGTATCATCTGCTATATTTTCCCGCTGCAAATTCGCTTTTGAGGAATCGGTAGGCGAAAAATGCAAAGCGGCAATCGCGCCCGTCAGTTTGCGGTTCATTTCTTCCGGGAATGGCGAATAGATATTTCCTGTACGCAGTCCCGCTTCCACATGGCCTACGGGAATCTGCTGATAATAAGAGGCCAGTGCACCGGCAAATGTCGTCGTCGTATCGCCGTGAACCAATACGATATCCGGTTTTTCCTTTTCCAGCACTTCTTTTAATCCTAAAAGCGCTCTTGTTGTAATATCGTACAGTGTTTGCCCTTCTGCCATGATATCTAAATCATAGTCCGGCGTGATATGGAATAAATGAAGCACTTGATCGAGCATTTCCCGATGCTGTGCGGTCACTGCTACAATCGTCTGTATTTTATCCGCATGTTTCTTCAATTCCAGTACGACCGGCGCCATTTTAATAGCTTCCGGCCGCGTGCCAAAAACGGTCATTACCTTTATCATTCTATTCACCTCAATACTATATATGGCCGCGTTATTTTTTCACCGTCAATATACCCAGCTTTCTTGCCATATAAATACCGGCAGCCAATACGGCTAATACCACAACGGTCCCTACCTGATAGTTGACGCTGGCCACCAGCAAGGCTACCGCGCCTAAAAATACACTGATGCAGTACATAGCAAGAACCGCCTGTTTCTGACTCATCCCCATGGCAAGCAGCCGGTGATGCAAATGCCCTTTATCCGGCTGGAATATCGGCACTCCGCTCATCTTGCGCCGCACGATAGCAAAGACCGTGTCCAAAATGGGAAGTCCCAGGGCTATTACAGGAACGACCAGCGCAATCGTTGCCGCCGTTTTCACCACTCCCATAATGGATACCGCCGCCAACGTATACCCAAGAAGCATGCTTCCCGTATCTCCCATAAAGATTTTGGCCGGATTGAAATTATATTGCAAGAAACCAAATGCCGCTCCCGCCAGCGCCAGCGTAATCATAGCCGAATCGGTCTGATGCATGTGAATCGCCATTAAAAATACCGAAATCGAAGCAATGATGGACACGCCGGCAGCCAATCCGTCTAATCCGTCTATCAAGTTCACTGTATTTGTAAATCCAATGATCCAAAATACAGTCAGCGGAATCGATATATACCAGTCCAAATACAGAATCCCGTCAAAAGGATTGGTCAGCCAATCGATCTGAATGCCAAAAGCCACCAACACCAGCGCCGCTGTGATTTGTCCGGCCAGCTTGACCTTTGCCGGTATTTGGCATATATCGTCCCATATTCCGACAATAACGATAGCCGTGCAGCCAAGCAGCAGGCCGATAATCTCTCTCGTCAAATCCATCAGCAACAGCACCGCGCCGACCATGCCCAGATAAATCGCCAAGCCGCCCAGGCGCGGAATCAAATGATCATGTACTTTCCTCGCATCCGGCCGATCGACAGCGCCCACTTTAAACGCCAGTTTTTTTACTGCCGGGGTCAATATATACGATATAAACAGGGCAGCCGCGAATACTATTATATATGTTAGCATACGATACCTCCCACCTCAGCCTTTTCTTTCGTTTAGTTTGTCAGGCTGCGTACAGGCGCCGGTATGCGTCCTCCGCGGGCAATGAAGGCTTCACTGCTGAACGCATTCACCTTCATAATCGGGCAATACCCCAATAAGCCGCCAAATTCCACTACGTCTCCGACGGTTTTTCCCGGAACAGGAATCAGCCGAACTGCCGTCGTTTTATTGTTGATCATCCCAATCGCGGCTTCATCGGCAATAATCGCCGATATCGCAGCTGCCGACGTATCTCCCGGAACTGCGATCATATCAAGCCCTACGGAACATACACAAGTCATCGCTTCCAACTTTTCCAAGCTCAGGCTGCCGCAGGCGGCTGCATCTATCATGCCTTTGTCTTCACTGACCGGAATAAACGCGCCGCTCAATCCGCCTACTCGGCTCGAAGCCATCAAGCCGCCTTTTTTGACCGCATCATTCAGAAGCGCCAGCGCCGCCGTCGTACCATGAGTACCGCAGCTTTCCAATCCCATTTCTTCTAAAATATGAGCTACGCTGTCTCCAATCGCCGGAGTCGGCGCCAGAGACAAATCAATAATGCCAAAAGGTACCTGCAGCCGTTTTGCCGCTTCCTGCGCAACGAGCTGACCAACCCGGGTGATTTTAAACGCCGTTTTCTTAATCGTTTCCGCTACTACGTCAAACGGCTGGCCTTTTACGCTTTCTAACGCATGCTTAACTACACCCGGCCCGCTGACGCCGACACTGACCACGGCTTCGCCCTGCGTTACCCCATGAAATGCTCCCGCCATGAACGGATTATCTTCCACAGGATTGCAAAATACTACGAGCTTCGCGCAGCCAAACGCATCGTTATCCGCCGTCAGCCGTGCCGTTTCCTTGATAACAAGCCCCATTTCCCGAACGGCATCCATATTGATGCCGGCTTTCGTAGAGCCTACCGCTACAGAGCTGCATACTAAATCCGTAACCGCCAGCGCTTCTGGAATAGAAGCAATCAGCCGTTCATCTCCTTTTGTATAACCGCTTTCTGCAAGTGCGGAAAACCCGCCGATAAAATCAATCCCGATTTCTTTAGCCGCCTTGTCCAGCGCCTGTGCCACCGGTACATACGATGTTAAGTCGCTGCTCTCTGCAACAATGGAGATAGGGGTAACCGAAACTCGTTTATTGATAATCGGCACGCCGTATTCCCGGCCGATTTCATTACCGGTCTGCACCAGATTTTCCCCATATTTTGTAATTTTATCATAAATTTTCGTACACAGCGTTTTGCCGTCAGAAGAAGCGCAGTCCCGCAGGCTGATCCCCATTGTGATTGTCCGCACGTCCAGATTGTTTTTCTGTATCATACGGTTTGTTTCTAATACGTCTTGAATCGTCAGCATCCTATCACCTCTTAGCCTACACGATGCATCGCATAGAAAATATCCGCATGCTGCGCCCGAATTTCTACGCCGATCGCTTCCCCTTTTTCTTTCAGGATATCCTGTAAGCCGCTAAGATCTACAGAAGCCTGGCTCATATCTACCACCATAACCATGTGGAAAAAATCATCTACAATCGTCTGATTGATATCTAAAATATTTACATTGCACTGAGCCATTACATTACTCACCGTAGCAATGATACCTGTCCGGTCAACGCCTACTACCGTGATGACAACTTTCATATCTCTACACTCCTTGTTCCTATACAGATATTTTATCAATATGCACTTTATTATAGCACGGATTCAGCAGAATGGATATATCTGCCGCTTTGACAAGTCCTTTTGGTTTTATTACAATAATCTCTAAGGATTGATATACCGTATACTATCCATATAAAGGAGGAACAACATATGAAATTTATTTCTTGGAACGTAAACGGTCTCCGCGCCGTAATGGGAAAAGGATTTATGGATATCTTTCAGGAATTAGACGCCGATATTTTCGCGCTGCAGGAAACGAAACTGCAGGCAGGGCAAATTGAAATGGATCTTCCCGGCTATCATCAGTACTGGAATTATGCCGTAAAAAAAGGATACAGCGGAACCGCGGTCTTCACTAAAACTGAACCTCTTTCCGTATCCTATGGTCTGGGAATTGAAGAACATGACCAAGAGGGACGCGTCATCACATTGGAATTTGAACAATTTTATTTCGTGACCTGCTATACGCCAAACAGCCAAAATGAACTGGCCCGCCTTCCATACCGCATGGCATGGGAAGATGATTTCCGCGCTTATCTTCAAGCCCTGGATAAAAAGAAACCGGTAGTTCTCTGCGGGGATCTGAACGTTGCGCACTGCGAAATAGACCTTAAGAACCCGGCAGCCAACCGTAAAAACGCCGGATTCAGCGACGAAGAGCGGGCGCAGATGACCAATTTATTATCCGCAGGCTTTACCGATACCTTCCGGTATCTTTATCCAAATGCAAAAGAGATCTATTCCTGGTGGAGCTATCGTTTTAAAGCTCGGGAACGCAATGCCGGGTGGCGTATCGACTATTTCATTACCTCCAGCCGTTTAGAAGCGGAAATCAAAGAAGCCAAAATCCATCATCAAATCTTCGGCAGCGATCATTGTCCAGTAGAATTGGATATTTTTTAACAGCAAAAAACGCAAAAAAGTCTGAATTTTTATAACAAATTCAGACTTTTTTTATTTATAGTTTACTCCCTATTTACAGATACCGGCTGATCTCTCTGCGGCTCAGCACCCAGGCAGGAATCATGGCACCGGCAATTCCCAGCACCGCGGTTCCTGCCGCTGCAGCCAGCGCTGCCCAGTCCAAGCCAAATCCCATTGTAACCGCAGTCTGTGTCATGAGCTCTTTTCGCGCCAGCCAATATATTCCCTCGCCGAGCAGCCAGCCGCAGCATGCTCCCAGCCAAATAATTAAACTATTTTCTGCTATAATCGCCAGCATCATCTGCCGGGCAGAACCGCCCAGCGCTTTGATGATCGCCAATTCACGGAGCCGGTACAGTCCGGACCAGTATGTGACCAGCATGACTACCATCACCGTCATCACGATAGCAGCGGCGCTGATGATCGTCCATATTTTTTCCCCCTGCCCCATCATACTGAACAATCGTACAATGACTTGAGCCGGAAATACCATTTGGCTGTCCTGTCGTTTTTGAAACGCCTGATACAGCTGCAAGGCTTCTTTATAGCCTTTGGGTTTAATCATAATAGCCGTAACTTCTTCTTTTCCTTTTTCTCTATGATGCGCATCCCATACCGATTCTATCGGTACCAGAATCGCCTGATCG
>OHAY01003335.1_pt1 | contig 11168 bp, 10 predicted proteins | sample 1577191 | NCBI WGS metagenome assembly OHAY01 (sample SAMEA3541504, study PRJEB24748) | human gut metagenome | biome: human gut; feature: human-associated habitat; material: faeces | place: China | collected 2012 | reverse complement strand
AGGGCAACAGCCTTCTTATTGGTCTTTTTCATGATCTCTCTTTCCTCCGTCAGTTATTTACAGTTTCAGCTTTGACTTTTTTGGCTTTCTTGGGCTTGGGCGCGTGCTTCTCCGTGGTCTCTCCGTAGAACATGGAGGTCAGGGTGGTGAGCACATAGGCCTGGATCAGCGCGTGGAGCAGCGTGAACAGCACGGCCACGATCACGGGGATCACAAAGCTCAGCGTCACATAGTAGTAGACCAGCTCCGTCACCAGCAGACCGCTGAGCAGCGCGCCGAACATACGGAAGCTCATGGAGATGGGCAGGGAGAAGTCCTTCAGCGCCTTGCCCGCGCCCTTGAGACCGTTGGCCACGATGCCGCCCACCAGAATGACGCCGTAGGACAGGCAGCAACCCGGAATCAAATACCCCGATAGGACGGTTATCCATACCGCTCGCCTCCTTTTTTCCAGGGTGTTCGTTCAGAAAGTATATTATACAATAGCCTCTTCCGCTGTGCAAGGGCAAAAGCGCCGTTTTTCGCAGTTGAAATTTGCCGGACGGCGGTTTTTTCGGTTCTGGAGACAGATTTTTGGCTTTTTGCCCGCTTTTTCAGGTAGCATTTTCAGATGGGTTCTGCTATAATACCCTCCATCAAAGGGATATGGGAGGTGGCTCCTTATGAAGCTCGAATTGACAGACCAGGAATTCCGGTATCTGCTGGATCTGGTATACATAGGAAACTGGGTGCTGAATTCCACCCGAGGTGATGACCGTATCGAGGAATACGATCAGGTGGAGGGCAAGGTCTTCTCCCACTGCGTCCCTCAGGGGATGCCCAAGCTGGTGGAGCGGTACCGGGGCAGTCTTATCCCCTCCCGCGCCTTTGCCGACGGCGGCATCCACGAGGCCATCGAGCAGTATGAGGATACGATCTTCTACGAGCTGCTGGCGGAGGAGCTGGCCCTGCGGGATCTGGACGGTCAGCCCCTGACCCGGGAGAATTACGACGCACTCATGGCGCGGATCGACGCCTATCTCTCTGAATTCGATGAGCACGGCACTGACCGGGTGACTGTGGATCTGGACGAAGGATAGTAAAAAGAGATCGAATTCCTTTTTTGTCCTTGACATAAAGTTAACTTCAGGTTTTATAATCATCTCAGGAAAGTTCTCAAAAGCTCTGATAAGGAGAATGCACTATGGCATCTAAAGTTTATTTCGCAGATTTCCGCTGCCCCAGTTGGCGGGAAAACTTGCAGCAGAAGCTGGCCCGGCTGATGATGACTGCCGGTTTCGGCGACATCGACATGGACGGCAAATATGTGGCCATCAAAATGCATTTCGGCGAGCCGGGCAACATGGCCTATCTCCGCCCCAACTGGGCCAAAACCGTGGCGGATCTGGTAAAAAGTCAGGGCGGCAAGCCCTTCCTGACGGACTGCAACACCCTGTATATCGGCGGCCGCAAAAACGCGCTGGATCACATGGAATCTGCCTATGTCAACGGTTTTACCCCCTATTCCACCGGCTGCCATATCATTATTGCCGACGGTCTGAAGGGCAATGACGAGGTGGCCGTCCCCGTGGAGGGCGGCGAGTATGTGAAGGAGGCCAAGATCGGCCGGGCGGTGATGGACGCCGATGTGTTCATCTCCCTGACCCATTTCAAAGGCCACGAGCAGGCGGGCTTCGGCGGCTGCCTGAAAAACATCGGCATGGGCTGCGGCTCCCGTGCGGGTAAGATGGAGCAGCACAACTCCGGCAAACCCTTCGTCAAGCAGAAGCTGTGCGTAGGCTGCCACGCCTGCGCCAAGATCTGCGCCCACGGCGCGCCTACCTTCGGTCCTGACAACAAGGCCACCATCGACACTGACAAATGCGTGGGCTGCGCCCGGTGTCTGGCGGTCTGCCCCAAGGACGCCATCCAGTGCATGTATGACGAGGCCCCCTCCATCCTGAATTACAAGATCGCCGAGTACACCAAGGCGGTGGTGGATGGCCGTCCCTGCTTCCATGTGTCTCTGGTGATGGATGTGTCTCCCAACTGTGACTGTCACGGCGAAAACGATGTGCCCATCGTGCCCAATGTGGGTATGTTCGCCTCCTTTGATCCTGTGGCTCTGGATCAGGCCTGCATCGACGCGGTGCTGGCCCAGCCCAAGATGCCCAACTCCGCCATCGGCAGTGGCGAGGCCTGCCAGTGCGAGGATCACTTCAAGGCCGCCCATCCGGACACCGACTGGGAAGCCGCTCTGATCCACAGTGAGAAGATCGGCTTGGGCAGCCGGGAATACAAGCTGGTAAAAATCTAACCCCATGAACCGCCCGCCGGGACTTGACACCGGCGAAGATGCCTGCTATATTGATAGAAGTCAAAATAGCGTGTTGAACGGAAAGAGTACCGTGTATCCAATGGGCAGAGAGGGCGCGTCACCGGCTGAAAGCGTGCCTGCGGCGGGGCATGGGAAGTGCGTCCGGGAGCGCGGGGGATGCAGATGCCCTCCGGACTGCCCACGTCACGGGCATTTGAGTAATAAATGAGAGTGGAACCGCGGTTTTTTGATCGCCTCTCGTGCCAAACCGGCGCGGGAGGCGTTTTTTCGTCCCGTGTCCGCGTCAAACAAATACCCGGAAAGGATGAATGTTATGTATCTTTACAACTCCGCTACCCATAAGAAAGCTGAATTCACCACCCACACCCCCGGCCATGTGGAAATGTATACCTGCGGCCCCACGGTGTATCACTTCGCCCACATCGGCAACCTCCGCAGCTATATCATGGAGGACGTGCTGGAAAAGTTTCTGCGCTATTCCGGGTACAGTGTCAACCGCGTCATGAACATCACGGACGTGGGCCATCTGACCTCTGACGCTGACGAAGGCGAGGATAAGATGCTCAAGGGCGCTCACCGGGAGCACAAGACCGTCATGGAGGTGGCCAAGTACTATACCGATGCCTTCTTTGATGACTGCCGCAAGCTGAACATCAAACGCCCGGACGTGGTGCAGCCCGCCACCGGCCTCATTGATGACTATATCAAGATCATCACCAAGCTGCTGGACACCGGCTACGCCTATCTTGCCGGCGGCAACGTGTATTTCGACACCTCCAAGCTGGAGCGCTACTATGTGTTCAACGACCACAACGAGGAGGATCTGGCTGTCGGCGTCCGTGAGGGCGTAGAAGAGGACACCAACAAGCGGAACAAGAACGACTTCGTCCTCTGGTTCACCAAGTCCAAGTTTGAGGATCAGGCGTTGAAGTGGGATTCTCCGTGGGGTGTGGGCTATCCCGGCTGGCATATCGAGTGCTCCGGCATCTCCATGAAGTATAACGGCGAATATCTGGACCTCCACTGCGGCGGCATCGACAACGCTTTCCCCCACCACACCAACGAGATTGCCCAGTCTGAGAGCTATCTGGGTCATCCCTGGTGCCCCCAGTGGTTCCATGTGGCCCACCTGAACACCAACCACGGCAAGATGAGCAAGTCCAAGGGCGAGTTCCTCACCGTGTCCCTGCTGGAGGAAAAGGGTTATGATCCTCTGTCCTACCGCTTCTTCTGCCTCCAGAGCCACTACCGCAAGGCTTTGATATTCTCCTGGGAGAATCTGGACAACGCCGCAGCCGCCTACGGCAAGCTGATCGCCAAGATCGCCGCCCTGAATCCAGAGGATGGCACCGTGGATGAAGCTGCTCTCAAGGAGTACAAGGAGAAATTCCTCCAGCAGATGGGCAACGATCTGAACACCTCCATGGGCGTCACCGCTCTGTATGATGCTTTAAAGGCCAAGACCAATGACACCACCAAGCTGGCCATTCTGGACAGCTACGATCAGGTACTGAGCCTGTCCCTGTTGGAAAAAGCCGCAGCGGTGCGGGAAGCCAACGCCAAGGCCCAGACCGCCAAGGCCGAAGGCGGCTACACCGTCACCGGCGAGGGCGATCCCGCCATCGACGCGCTGGTCATGCAGCGCTACGAGGCCAAGAAGTCCAAAAACTTCGCGGAGGCCGACCGCATCCGCGATGAGCTGAAGGCTCAGGGCATCGAGATCGTGGACACCAAGGACGGTGCCAGCTGGAAGCGCGTTTAAGTTTTTCTGAATCGTGCAGCAAAAGGGGATGGCCGCTTGCCATCCCCCTTTTTGTTCGTTTTTCCATTTGTATGAAGCTCGTATAAAACGAAACACCATGACTTTTCGTCATGGTGGTCCGCTTTGGTGCAGCAAGGCAATCCAAATCCGAACCGTTTTTGTTGCTGATAGCTTCCTGCAATTCCGCGAAAGTGATGGTTTTCGTGCCCTCCTTGTAGTTGAAGGTGATCACCATTTTATTATCATACAGGAAAATCGCGTTGATGAAGGTATCGATGAGCATCTTGCGGTGGCTCTGTTGCCGCACGTCCAGCTTGCGGAAGCGGTGAAGCCAGAAGGTCATAAACTCTGCGCTGACCTTGGGCTTTGCCAGCTTTTCGCAGGCAAGCCTGTTCTCAAGCTCGTCGCGGCGGTTTTCCAGCTCCTCCAGCCGCGCCTTTGTGGAGCGCGTCAGGATGCCCTGCTGGATGGCGTTGAGAAGATTGCTGATGGCGGTATCCGCTTCACGGAGCTGTTGCTCATACAGCGGCACATTCACATTGTCCCTGTCCTGCAAGTCCATCAGCATGGATACGATGGCTTCTATCGCTTTGTCGTCCATGACCATTTTCATGGTTTCACTGACCACCAAATCCTCGATCCATTCCTTCCTGACGGGCTTCTTGTGGCACTCCGTGCGCTTCTTTTTGACTGAAACGCACTTGTAGTAGTGATGCACCTTTCCCGTGCGGCTTGTGCCGCTCTCGCCGCAAAGATACGCGCCGCAGTAGCCGCAGAACAGCTTGGTGGTCAGCAGATAATCGTCCTCGGCCTTGTGACGCGCCGGGGCCTTTTTGTTCTTCGCCAGCTTTTCCTGTACACAATCAAAAAGGTCTTGCGGTACGATGGCGGGGATGCCGTCCGGCACGACCACATCGCGGTATCGAAACTCCCCGATATAGCGCCGGTTGTGGAGTATATGCCCCACGCTGTTGAAGGTCATTTTCTGCCCCCGCGTGTTGGTAAGCCCCTGTTCGTTCAGCCAATTCATAATGGAGGAAATGGTTTCTCCGCCGTCATACCGCTTGAAGGCTTCCAGCACAAACGGTGCTGTCAGCGGGTCGATCTGAAAGTGCTGTTCTGCGTCGATCACATAGCCAATGGGCATCATGCCGCCGTTAAATTTGCATTTCAGAGCATTGTCCGTCATGCCCCGGATGACCTTTTCCGAAAGGTCGGCGGAGTAGTATTCCGCATAGCCCTCAAGGACGGATTCGAGAATGATGCCCTCCGCGCCCTCTGAAATAATCTCGGTGGCGGATACCACCTTCACGCCGTTCTTTTTAAGCGTGGCCTTGTACCGGGCGCTGTCATAGCGGTTCCGTGCGAACCTGTCCAGCTTCCAGACGATCACTATGTCAAACAGCCGCTTGCCGCTGTCCTTTATCATGTTTTGGAACTCCGGGCGGTTGTCGGTCTTTGCAGAATACGCGCGGTCGATGTAATGCCGCAATACCGTGATTCCGTTTTTCTCGGCAAAGGCGGTACATTCGCGGAGCTGACCTTCGATGGATTCCTCCCGCTGGCTGTCCGAGGAATAGCGGGCGTAGATCACGGCTTTCATTTCGTATCCACCTCCGAGAGCATCTGCACAAGCGTTGCCTTCAATCGTTCGTTCATAGCCGAGCCGGGGTCGAAGCACATTTCCACGAACCGCGCCATTTCGGGATTGTTCAGGCCGAGTTTCACGCAGTTGTTGTAGATCATACCGTGTGGGTCGTCCGTCCTGCCGAAAATGTAGTCCAGCGATACGTCAAAGTAGTCGGCGTATTTCAGAAAAACCTCCGGGGAGGGCGTGGAATCGTCGATTTCATACCGGGCAAGGGCGGATTGGGAAACGTCAAATTCCTTTGCCAGCTTCGCCTGCGAGAGCCTGACGCTTTCGCGCAAGCTCCTGAGCCGTTCACCGATGATTTTCAAGGCTGCGTCACCTCCTTTTCTGTTTCAAGTATACCCGGAAACAGAGAATGTGTCAATGATATATTCACATAACACCGCGATTCTCGGACGCGCCGCAGGCGAAGAAAGCTCCGCAGGAGCGCAGCCGATTTTGCAAAAATCGTTCAAAGGGGCTTGGGGACAAATTTCCCCAACAAGCGAAAAGTGGCTCCAAGCCACCTTGCTTGCCAAGTGTGAAGTCGGCAGGATTCGCGCGGCGGCAAGCAGCAAAGTGGGTACCGCTTTGCCCTGCTTGCCAGTCCGTTTTCCGTTCTGCAAAGACGCCCTGTTTTTAATCGAGGGTGCGTTCATAAAATGCTATTAAAACCTTCGTGCCGTCAGCGTCTCGGATTGAACGCTCAATGCTAATAAAAAAGCAGAGATGGATTTTCGGAAGCGTCTGCCGATACTGAGCCTAAGTATTCAGCAAAGATAGCACCCACAATTCCATAGCTTTTAGCAAAATGGGGACAAGCATTTATAGCCTGTCCCCATTTTCTATGGCTTGAACGAGTCATGTTTTGATTAGTTTCCACTGCGCTGCTTGGAATCGGAATTTTGAGACGTGTCCGGCACAGTCTCGGACTCCTGACGGGAAAACCACTCGGTTTTCTTCCCGATAATATCCCCGGATACTGCATCGACCTTGTAGGAATACGCACACTTGTCCGTGTAGAACTCCAGAATGTAGCAAGGCTTGCCCTGATTGCGGCTCAGCTCCTCTCTGGTGAACACGATCTTCTGCGCTGCCTCATCCAGCCCTGCGTCCTCTAATGCGATCTGCTTTGCCTTCTCCAAGCCGATAAATTCGGGGGCAGGGGGAATGATCTTATCGTAGGTCTTATCCATGATCACGCCCAGAACGGCGTCGATTTTGTAAGTCCAACGAGCAGAGGCACTTTCAAAGGCGAAGTAATAGTAGGGCGACTTGATGCCGCCGGCAACCAGCGTTTCCTCGGTAAAGGTGACTTTTTCGCTGACCCCGGCATCGTCCAGTGCGATTTTCTTCGCGTCCGCCAGAAGAATGAAGTGGTAAGCCTCGATGATGCTGCCGTTCTTGGCGTCTACCTTATAAGAATACTGCTTCTTCGCGGTGTAGAACTCTAAGATGTAGCAGGGCTTGCCTGAATTGCGGTTCAGCTCCTCTCTGGTGAACACGATCTTTTGTGTGGCTTCATCAAGTCCCGCGTCTTTCAGGGAAATCTTCTTTGCTTCTTCCAAAGAGATGAAATCTGCAGTGTCGATTTCCGTTGTGGCGGTCTCTTTCTGCTTTTTCTCCAGAACGATACCCAGCACCGCATCAATGCGGTATGTCCACTGTGTTTTTGCATCGGCAAAGACGAGCTGGTAGTAAGGCGTTTTGATGCCGCCGCTCACAAGGGTTTCCTCGGTAAAGCTGACTTTATCCTTGCATCCGGCATCATCCAGGGCGATTTTCTTCGCTTCGGAAAGAGTGATAAATTTCCCGGCGTAAATAATGCTGCCGCTCTTTGCGTCGATTTGGTAGAAATATTGATTCGTCCCGGTGTAGAACTCCAGCAGGTAGCAGGGCTTGCCCTGATTGCGGCTCAGCTCCTCTCGGGTGAACACGATCTTCTGCACCAGTTCATCAAGCTTCGCGTCCTTCAGTGCGATCTTCTTTGCTTCCTCCAAGGAGATGAACTTCGATACACTGACAGAAGCAATGCCGGAGACCTCTTGGAATTTAAGAAGCTCGTCCAACGACATGCGGGCAACCTCGTCCGTGGGCAGCCCGGTTTTGTTTGCTGCGGTGAGGATCCAGTCGGCGCGGCCAAGGGAGACATGGAATTCCTCGGCGATCTTTGCTGCTTCGGCGTTTTCCGTCAGTTCGGAGTGGAAAACCAGTGTGCCGACGGCATCGGTCTGCTCCAGGGCCTGCTGGATCTCCGCGGAGAGCGATGCCTTTAGCTCGGCGTTCGCATCAAGACGGGAATCAAAAGAGATCAGAACAGTCGCTTCGCCGTTTTCCATATATCCGCAGGCCTCGTAGGCGGCGACCGTGCGCGTTAGAGCGGTCTCGACACTCTGCTTTCCCAGCGCAACATCGCTGAGCGCATTTTCCGCATCGCTGTTCAAGCAGCGGACATTCTTAACGCTCCCGCTTTTGGCAATCGTATATTCCACGCTGGGGTTGACATCCATTGTGAAGGTGCCTGCTGTCGCATTGCTTCGGATGGCATGTGTGGCGATGCCAGTACAGAGAACCAGTGCAAGGCAGGCAGCCATTGTTCCAAGCTTGGCCCAACCGGGCTTTCTTTTGGTATTTGCTTCGCTTTCCGCGTCAGCGATAAGCTCGTCATTGATCTTTCCGATCGAACGAAGAAGAACTTCGGTTTTCATAGCATAATTCCCTCCTTTTCAAGAAATCGTCTTAATTCGTTTCTCATACGGAAAAGCAAAGACGTCACCTTGCTCTCGCTCATTCCGTATGCGTCCGCAATATCCCGTATTGCATAGAGATGATAGTATCTGCGGACAAAAATGTTACGGTTCAGCTTGGGCTTTGCATACAGGAAGCGGTCAATGGCGGCAGCCAACTCATTTTCTTCGACGGTCTGCTCCACAGTCGTTTCCGAAGGAACGCAGGCTTCCAACTCAGACAGCGCGAGGACTACTTGTCCGTGTCCGCGTTTTTCGGCAGTATACCGCTTATAACGGTTCAGAGCGAGGTTGCGCGTGATTTTCCCTAAGTAGATCGACAAACGGTTCGGACGCTGCGGCGGAATTGAATTCCATGCGCCAAGGTATGTATCGTTGGCACATTCCTCCGCATCCTCTTTGCTATGCAGTATGTTATATGCAATCGTATGGCAGTAGCTCCCGTACTTTTCTGCGGTGGCGGTAATCGCGCTCTCGTTACGCGCCCAGTACAATTCTATGATCTCATGGTCTCTCATTGCGCCCTCCCTTCTCTCTGCGTAAAGGCCTTTCATCTATATAGACAACAAAAATCGCCGTTCATTGCGTGGACAGGAAAATACTTTTTCAAATTTATCATATCATGCGGGAGCGGCGATTTCTACCGGCCTTAGACCAAGAATCACAGCATGGGCATTGAAAAAGCTAATGCAGTCAACACACATCTATCGGGCATCTGGTGTTGCAGGTTATAAAAGGAAGAAATACGCAGCTTACGACAAAGGCAGAGCTGAATTGCCAGAGCCGGATTTCGCCTGCCGCTCATTCCGTTCCTATCAGAATCTTGTTAGGGAGCGCTGTCCCCAAACCCCGCTTTACGCAAACTCTCCCGCGCCGCCACCATACGAAGATAGGTAGCAAGCAACAGCGGCGGGTACGCCCTGAAACAGGGCGCACCCGGCTACAACTCCGGTTGAAAATCCAATATCTACAATCGCCAGAATATGTATGGGCGGGCAGGCACGGCTTGTGTCTGTCCGCCTTGTCTGCCAAAAAGCGAAACGGACGGGCGCTGTCAATGGCGGCGCAGCCGTTCATCTTGACCATTGACGGCGTTCGTCCGTTTTGCTACAAGATAAGGTTAGTTGTGTCGAGGAGGATTACAATGCGTGCACCCTTTCAAATACTTGCAATACCATATCGGATTGTCGATGGAACTCCAATGTACTGCGTTTTTCACCGTGCTGATCACGACCAATGGCAGTTCATTGCCGGAGGCGGCGAGGACAACGAAACACCTTTGGCGGCAGCAAAAAGAGAAACCTTTGAGGAGGGTGGTGTACATTCTACTCAGTGGCTTGGATTGAAAAGTCTGTCGTATATTCCAGTTACGATCATATCAGAAATGCGTCGCAAACATTGGGACAGCAGCACCTATGTAATTCCTGAATATACTTTTGGCTTTGAATGTCAAGATGATGTACGGCTATCTCCTGAACATACCGACTGCGTATGGTTGACCTACGACGAAGCAAATCAAAAACTCAAGTGGGACTCAAACCGTACAGCACTCTACGAACTGAATTGTCGTTTGAAAAAAGCGAATGAAAAGGAGGCTTGACGAAGTGAATCCGAAAGAAAATGACAATGAGATCATCGAACTGACCGACGAGGAATTGGATGAGATTTTTGCGGATGACGATTTTGACAACGGTGAGGATGGCGGCGAAATCCGTTCGTTCTATTTCTCCAATCCAGACCCCTATGCCAAGGTCGAGCCTCGCCCCGACGATGCCCCCAAGAGGGAGTTTTCTTTCGATGAAAAGGGCAACATCGTGGTGAAAAATCCGTCCGCCTTTTGGCTGCCAGACATCAAAATTGTGGAGGAACATGGCGGCACGGAATACACGGTAACCGGCAGCTATGAGGGAACGGAAACCCTCGACAAGAAGCTCAGACGCATTATGGAACAGAACGCCGCCGATGATAAAAACGGTATCACGGAGGACGCCGATGAGTAACGACGTTTCTCTTGATATAAACCAAGAATCCAATCCTGTTCAGACAGTTGCCCCACCGAAGGAGGACAACAATATGTTAAGGGCAACCGACAAAATCACAGCGCTTTATTGCAGACTGTCCGTGGAGGACACCAAAGAAAAAGGCGGCAAGGATGACCCGTCGAACTCCATACAGCATCAGCAGATCATGTTAATGGAGTATGCAAAATCTCAGCACTTTCCGAACCCGACGTTCTTTATTGATGATGGGTACAGCGGCGTGGATTTTTCCAACCGCCCCGGCTTTCAGAAGATGCTTGCGGAAATTGAAGCCGGTCATGTGGAAGTGGTGATTACGAAAGACCTTTCAAGACTCGGTCGTAATTCCTCGCTGACAGGGCTTTATATCAACTACACGTTTCCTCAGTACGGCGTGCGGTATATTGCCATCAACGACCACTTCGACACCATTGACCCCAACAGCACCGACAGCGACATGGCAGGCATCAAGAACTGGTTCAATGAGTGGTATTCCAAGGATACCAGCCGCAAAATCCGTGCCGTCAACAAGGCGAAGGGGGAGCGTGGAGAGCGCTTGACCACCAACGTTCCCTACGGCTACAAGCGTGACTCTGACGATCCTAAGAAATGGGTGATTGACGAGGAAGCTGCACAGGTCGTCAAGCGGATCTTTGCACTCTGTATGGAGGGAAAAGGACCGAGCCAGATCGCA